>Ga0196970_1000093_pt1 | contig 146421 bp, 145 predicted proteins | sample S1v_513CmetaG_FD_148672 | JGI IMG/M metagenome (GOLD analysis project Ga0196970, IMG submission 148672) | Soil microbial communities from Anza Borrego desert, Southern California, United States - S1+v_5-13C | ecosystem: Environmental > Terrestrial > Soil > Desert | place: USA: California... | reverse complement strand
CGTCGGGCACGGTGGTGACCTTCACCGTCGACCGCAAGCTGCTGGAAGCGTCGAACAACCAGGGCAACGGCATCTCGACCATCGAGAAGAAGGTCGACCTGCAGATCCAGGTGACCAACTCCAACGGCGCCCAGGTCACCCGCGATGGCATGAGCGACCGCGGCGACGGCAAGCTGACCGGCGGCGAGCAGTCCTTCACCTTCGACACCGGCACGGTGCGGCTGGGCATCGATGCCACGACCATCCAGCAGGCGGCGTCGGCCAACTGCTCGGCCAACATCGTCACCAAGCAGATCTCCGATGCCACCACGTCGAACGACATCACGGTCCAGCTGAACGAGCGCAACACCAACTCGATCACCGTGAACGCGGTGAACCTGTCGACCAGCGGCCAGGGCCTGCGGATGGATGGCGCGCAGAACGACTGGATGGACCGCGCCGACATCGACAAGGCGGTTGCCGGCCTGGACAACGCCAAGGCGACGATCCGCTCCGCGTCGCAGTCGCTGTCGACCAACCTGAACATCATCACGACCCGCGAGAGCTTCACCAAGGAGTTCAGCGACGTGCTGACGGAAGGCGCCAGCAAGTTGACGCTGGCCGACCAGAACGAGGAAGGCGCCAGCCTGCTGATGCTGCAGACCCGTCAGCAGCTCGGCACCATCGCCCTCTCGCTGGCCAACCAGTCGCAGCAGTCGATCCTGCGCCTGTTCTAAGCCGGACCAGGGACGGACACACGAAAAGGGGCGCCCCCGCCGGGGCGCCCCTTTTCGATTCGCCCTCTCCGGCCATTCCAAAACGACTCGTCAGCGCCTGCGCAGGGATTCCTCGACCAGGGCGCGGGCATCGGCGGCAAGCGCGGCGCGGCCCTCCGCGCGCGTGTACATCATGTGCCCGCCCGGATGCACCGTCACCGCCACCCGGTCGCGCTCGCCCGCCGGCAACTCCAGCCTGGACGCCACCCAGCGCGAGGCCATGTAGGGGGTGATCAGGTCGGTACGGCCATGGACGATCAGCACCCGCAGCGCCGGCTGCAGGGTCAGCGCCGTCTGCAGCGCGTCGACGGCGCTCGGCACCGACATCCGCGGCCATTCCCAGTTCCGGTTGACCCGGTCGCTCAGCAGCCGGTAGGGCGCGTCGGTCCGCACCCCCAGAGCGTCATGGGCGTAGGCGGCGAAGGCCGTCGTGTAGGTCGGCACCGTCCCCTTCAGGAAGGGATCGAACGGAATGCGGGCCGCTCCCGGATCGGGATCGGCCGCAGTGAAGGTGCCGTCATAGATGCTGAGGATGCGCCCCTGGTCGCGCAGAAGCTCACGCGTGAAGACGCCCATCGGCACGCGCCCGCGCTGGCGCCGCACGATCTCCACCGGCAGGCCGGTGATGCGCGCCACCTCGGCGAAGACGTCCTGCCCCGCATCGAGCCGGCCATAGTCCAGCCCTGCCAGCCCGGCGAGATAGGGACCGAGCGCGAAACGCTCCGCCGCTTCGGCCGCCTGCTCCGGCGTACCCGGCCTGCGCCCCAGCGCGGCGGCGGCGGCCATGGGCGGCAGTTTCCAGGCCGGGCCGAGGATGCCGTCCTCGTCGATGGCGGCGAAATCGACGACGGGCGAGACCAGGATCAGCCCGTTCACCGCAAGCCCGACCTGATCGATCAGTTCGTCGGCCATCTTGGCGATGCGGAAACCGCCATAGCTCTCCCCGGCCAGGAAGGTGGGGGACGACCAGCGTCCCTGCCGGGTCAGCCACAGCCGGACGATCTCGGCCATCGCCCGCGCATCGCCATCCACCGACCAGAAGCGCTTCTCCGTCTCGTCGGGCTTCACGGCCCGGCTGAAGCCCGTCCCGACCGGATCGACGAAGACCAGATCGGTGAAGGCCAACCAGCTGTCGGGATTGTCGACGAGCGCGGCGGGCGGCGGCGGCAGGGTGCCGTCGGGCCCGAAGGCGACCACCTTGGGTCCCGCCGCGCCCAGGTGCATGTAGGCCGACGCGGCGCCCGGCCCGCCGTTGAACACGAAGGTGACCGGCCGCGGCCCATCGGCCGGGCTTTTCGGATCGGCGGTGTAGGACACCGTGAAGATGCGGGCAGCCAGTTCCTCCCTGGCGCCGTCGCGCAGCGGCAGGAACTCCGCCGTCGCACTGTAGGCCAGCGCCCCTCCCGGGAGCGGCAGGCCGTGACGGGTCACGCTGCGCTGCGGATCGAAGCCTTGGAGATCGTTCGTCTTGCCATCCCCGGGCTTGTGATCCGCGGGCTTGCGGTCCTCCGCCCGATCACCCGGCTTGGCGGCATCCGCCGCTTCCGTTCTGTCCTGCGCCTTGTCCTGAGCGGGGGCGGAAGCGGGAGCGAGCGGCGCCAGAAGGGCGGGCAGCAGCGCCAGAACCAGACCGGCGGATGGGGAACGGAGCCGTCGCGGCGGCCGGGCGGGCAAGGATGAGGGCGGCATCGACGGATCCAAGACGGAAACTCCCGAACGGTTGCTGGCCCGCCGCATATTGCGGCCCCCGCACCGATCCGCAACCCGCCCCCTGCCGGCAATCTGTCGGCCGCAGGCTTGCCAAGCGCGCTCCGCGCCACATCTCCTGCCTACCGAAAGTGTAATCTCTTTCGGGGTAAGGTAAGCTCCTTGCCCATCGGGCCATATTCGACGGGATGCGCCGCCATGTTCCTTTCCCGGCACGCCACCATCCGCACGCGGCTGTTCCTCGGCTTCGGCGTGGTGCTTCTTCTCCTGATGAGCCTGACCGTCATCGGCATCCGCGAGGTGCGGAAGATCGACTCCGACCTCACCCGGATCAACGAGGTGAACAGCGTCAAGCAGCGCTACGCCATCAACTTCCGCGGCAGCGTGCATGACCGCGCCATCGCGTTGCGCGACGTGGTGCTGGCCACCGAACCGACGACCCTGTCCGCGGCACTCGCCGACATCGACCGGCTTGCCGCCTTCTACGAGCAATCCGCCAAGCCTCTCGACGCCATGTTCGCGAGCATGGCCGACATCGAGCCGGAAGAACGGTCCCTGCTTGCCGGCATCAAGGAAATCGAGGCGAAGACCCTGCCGGCGCTCAAAGCGGTCGTCGCCGCCCGCAAGGCCAACGACATGGCCGGCGCGCAGAAGGCGCTGATGCAGGACGCCCGCCCGGCCTTCAACGAATGGCTGAAGCGCATCAACGCCTTCATCGACCTGCAGGAACACAAGAACCAGCAGATCGCCGCCCGCACGCGCGAGGTCGCCAGCGGCTTCCAGACGCTGATGCTGTCTCTCTGCGGCGCCGCCCTGCTGCTGGCCGCCGGTTTCGGGCTGTGGACGGTGGCCGCCCTGCGCCCGCTGCGCCGGCTGACCGACGCGATGCTGACGCTGGCGAAGGGCGACCTGACCGTGGCCGTGCCGACCTCCGAGTCCCGGGACGAGATCGGACTGATCACCGGTGCCGTCGAGGTGTTCAAGGCCAATGCGGTGGAGGCCGACGCCTTCCGCCGCCGCCAGGCCGAGGCCGAGCACGCCGCCGAGGAGCGCAAGCGGGCCGAGATGGCGGCGCTGGCCGATCGGTTCGAGAGCGAGGTGAAGGGCGTGGTCGACAGCGTTTCCACCTCCTCGACCGAGGTGCGGACGCTGGCGCGGTCGCTGGCGACCACCGCCGACCATACCGAGACCCAGGCGACCACCGTCGCCGCCGCGTCCGAACAGGCATCGGTCAATGTCCAGACCGTCGCCGCCGCCGCAGAGGAACTGGCGGCCTCCATTGCCGAGATCGGACGGCAGATCGGCGAGAGCAGCCGCAAGGCCAGGCACGCGGCCGACCAGGCGGACGGCACCAACCGCATCGTCGACGGCCTGTCCGCCAAGGCGAACCAGATCGGCGACGTGGTGAACCTGATCAGTTCCATCGCCGGACAGACCAACCTGCTGGCGCTGAACGCCACCATCGAGGCCGCCCGCGCCGGCGAAGCGGGCAAGGGCTTCGCCGTGGTGGCGAGCGAGGTGAAGAGCCTCGCCAACCAGACCGCCAAGGCGACCGGCGACATCTCGCAGCAGATCCAGGAAATCCAGACGGCGACCGCCGACGCCGTGCAGGCGATCCAGAGCATCGCCGCGACGATCGGCGAGGTGAACGACATCGTCGGCACCATCGCCCAGGCGGTCGACGGCCAGAACGCCGCAACCATGGAGATCGCCCGCAACGTCCAGCAGGCGGCGGCCGGCACCAACGAGGTGTCCTCGTCCATCGGCGGCGTCCTGCAGGCGGCGTCGGAGACCGGAAGCGGGGCCTCGCGCCTGCTTTCCTCCTCCGGCGAGCTGTCGAAGCAGGCGGAGTTGCTGCGCAGTCAGGTGGACCGCTTCCTGGGCAGCGTCCGCGGCGCCGTCTGAGTTCAGTCAGACGAACCGTGGGCATAAAGCAGGGACGCGGCAATAGGTAGCATCGCCGATGCTTGCGGCCGGCGGCCGGGAAATCTAGGAGATTCCGGCTGCCGCACGTCCTGCGCGCGCCATCCCCCGGATGCACCTCCGACCAGCACGGGTCCCGCCATGATCGACAACTCCATGAGCGACAGCGAGAGTGCCGACATGAGCGACAGCGAGAGCGCCGGCACCGTCGATTACGGCCGCCTCGTGTGGAGCGACGACCTGGTCCTGGGCATCGCATCGATCGACGAGCAGCATCGCGAGTGGATCGCCCTGGTCCAGGCATTCGAGCGCGCCGTCACCGAAGGCCATCCGGCCGAGGAGATGCGCAGGACCCTCGCCGCCGCCGTCGCCTACACCGAGTCGCATTTCGCCGACGAACAGCAGGTGATGGAGGACGCGGGCTATCCCTTCCTCGACGACCACCTCGCCCAGCACCAGCTCGCCTGGGACCGCGTCCATGCCTTCGCTTCCGGCGAGGTGGCGGACGAGGAGGTTCGCAACAGCCTGGCGGAATTCCTGCCGCAATGGCTGATGCTGCACATCAACACCGCCGACCGCCAGTTCGCACGCTGGCTGAAGGGCAGCGCCGCCGCCGGCACTCCGGCGGACCCGGCGGGCCGGGTGTTCGGCGACATCCCGGTCTGAATCCCCGGCCTGAATCCCCGGTCAGAATCCCTCGTCCGGCAGGTCCGCAACTCCCCCCGCCGTTGCGATTCCGCGATCACGCCGCTACACAGGGGGCACCGCGCGAGCCATCCCGTTTTCCGGAGTCTTCCGTCATGTCGACCCTGCCCGATCAGGCCACCATCGCCGCCACCGCGGCCAAGATCCTGCTGGAGATCAAGGCGCTGCATTTCAACGCCGAGACGCCCTTCATCTTCACCTCGGGCTGGGCCAGCCCGGTCTACACCGATTGCCGCCGCATCGTGTCCTTCCCACGCGCCCGCAAGGCGCTGATGGACTTCGCGGTCGCCACGATCGAGCGCGAGATCGGCTATGAGGCCATCGACGCGGTGGCCGGCGGCGAGACCGCCGGCATTCCCTTCGCCGCCTGGATCGCCGACCGTCTGGAACTGCCGATGCAGTATGTGCGCAAGAAGCCCAAGGGCTTCGGCCGCAACGCCCAGATCGAAGGCCTGCTGACCGAAGGGCAGCGCGTCCTGCTGGTCGAGGATCTGGCGACCGACGGCAAGAGCAAGGAGAACTTCGTCACCGCGCTGCGCAACGGCGGCGCTCAGGTGACCGATACCTTCGTGATCTTCCACTACGGCATCTTCCCGCAGTCGAAGGTCAACATGGATGCCATCGGCGTGCGTCTGCACGCGCTGTGCACCTGGTGGGACGTGCTGAAGGTCGCCCGCGACAACCGCTATTTCGACGAGAACACCCTGTCGGAGGTCGAGAAGTTCCTGAACGACCCGGTCGGCTGGTCGTCGGCCCACGGCGGCAAGTCGAGCATGTGATCGTTGCCGGGGGCGGCCACCGCGCCGCCCCCGAGACTGTTCCGTCAGCCGCGGCGAACGTAAAAGGCGTCGCCCCAACTGTGATGAAAGGGGCTGACCTCCTCCACCCGCTGGTAGCCGTGCGGGAACAGCAGGTCGTCGATGTCGGCGATCCGTCCGCAGCCCTCGTAAAGTTCCGCGTAATTCACCTCGACCGACACGGCGTCGAAGCGCCCCAGCAGCGGACCGCAGCCGGCCAGGATCATCCGCTCCGCACCTTGTGTGTCGATGGCCAGCACATTGTAGGCGCCGGCATCGATGCCGAATTCCGCCAGAAGGTCGGGCAACGGGGCCGCATCGACCTCGATGGTGCCGGTCAGCGTGATACCGGGATAGACGTCCAGATGTTCCTTCGGGGGCAGCAGAGAACTGGATTGGCTGCCGCTCATCCGCGAAAAGGGAAGCCGTCCGGCCCGGTCCGACACCGCACGGTTGATGCAGGTAACATCCGGATTTGAGGCAAAGCGCGGGGCAAGGCGGGCATAGGTGTCCGGATCGGCCTCCACGAACAGGACCCGGCGGCAGCCGGCTTCGACATACTGGGGATATTCCTCGCCCTCATGTGCGCCGATATGGACGATCCCGCGCGGGACGATGCCATAGCGCGGAAACAACTCCGAATAGTGGAACATTGACCTGTCGCGGGTGAACAGCCGCTGCCAATGGCGCGGAGCCACCGCCAGATGGGTGCAAGCCGCGCCGTCCGCCGGTGGTTGCTGGCAGTGCTGCAAAGTCCGGCCATCGAACCGGAACATCGCATAGCGGCTGCCCTGCAGCAGATCATACAGCCCCGACAGGTCGCCGCCGGCCTCGGTCCCGTCGAACTGGACGAAATCGATGCGACGGAGCCGCAGCATCTCCCCGGCGCTCTCCAGCGCAGCCAATGCGCCGCCGTTGCGATGCAGCACCAGCCAGTCGACATGCCGGAGGCCCAACCGGGCACACCAGCCGTCGATCGAGCCGGGCGCATCCTCGGCGATTACGGCATGATCTTCGGACCGCAATTCCGCGGACCAGGCCGCCGCCCCCTGTCCGGCTGCCAGCAGCGTGGCGCCGCCCTTCAGGAAACTCTGCAGCAAGGTGTTCACCGGCGCATCGTTCATGTTTGTCTCGTTTCCAATTGACCGATCTCCTTGCCGCAAGCGCGACGAGCCTGCCGGGAAGCGATCTTAAATTCCGCCATCGGCAAAATGACAAGCCGTCTCATGAGGCTCCCTGCGCGGCGGCCGCCGCTGCCTGATCGGGCCTGGGGACATGATTGAACCGGACTCGGACGATTTCCCAGCGTCCTTGCGCCTGCGCGACAGCGCCGTCGCAAGGGCGGCGGTCCAGCACGTCGAAGGACAGCGTGGACAGCCCGTCGCCGGCCGGGATCTTGCCGGTGGACCAAAGCTCCTGAAAGACGCGGCGGTTGACCAGGGAGATGGGGGACGGCGCCGCATCCGGCGTGAAGCCGTCATTGTCGTGGTCAAGCGGCTGGAAGCGCCCCTTGCGCCGGCCGGTGGGGATTCGGCGCGCCCGGATCCGCAGCGAAAAGTCGAAATCCTCGTAGCCCCAGCCCCAGAAGGCGTTGGAATAGCCGTCCACCTGCCGCATGACCGCGTTCGGCATCAGCAGCGCGCCGCCCATCGTGCTTTCCAGGTTGGTCGTCACCGTGCGGTCCGACCGTCCCGGCGCGACCGGCCGCTGTTCCGCCCCGTACCACAGAATGGGGGTGGGGCAGTCGGCCCAGGAATAATCGGCATCGACGGGCAGGTAATCGACGTCGTGCAGGCAGGTGTAGTCGGTCCGCTCCTCGCCCAGCAGGAACCCGGCATTCTTCAGGGCGCCCCGGTTGAAGGGAAGCCCGGCCTCCTGCTCCACGATGGTCACGCGATAATCGATCCGCGGGACCAGCCGGTCGAAATAGGCGCTCACCCACGGCACGAACTGCCGGAGATGGCTTTCGCGATCCCGGTAGGGGACGACGATGTGGAGCCGCTTTCCCGCGCTGTCGCCAGTCGTCATGGGACTTCCCCTTCTCCCTGTATGGCGGATGCTGCGCCGCCGGTGTCGCCGGCCGAGATCGTTATCGGCCGCGGCGTTCCACCGGCCCGGTGATTTTCCCACATCGCCCGGTAGGCCTCCTCCAGATGCCGGGTGAAGCGCGGCGTGTCGAACAGCGGACAGACCGGCCGGTTACGCGCCAGCCGCTGCCGCATGTCATGGAGCCGTTCAGGCGAGCGGGCGAGCGCCACCGCCGCACCCTCATAGGCCTCCTGCCCGTCGACGATCAGGTCGGGCAGACCGGCCGCCCGCAGCAGGCTGGCCGCCACACGCCCTGCGAAGGTCGTCCCGCAGCGTGTCAGCACCGGCAGGCCCGCCCACAGGGCGTCGCTGGCCGTGGTGTGCGCATTGTAGGGAAGCGTATCGAGGAACAGGTCCGCCAGCCGGTGCCGCGCCAGATGCCCGGCATGGGGCAAGGGCTTGGCGAAGACGAGCCGATGGGGATCGATGCCGCGGGCCTCGCCCTCGCGGCGCAGGTTTGCCATCACCTGAGGGTTCCCGGCATAAAGCCACAGCACGCTGCCGGGCACCGCCGCCAGGATGCGCGCCCAGCCGTCGAACAGGGCGGGCGTCAGCTTGTAGGCGCTGTTGAAGCAGCAGAAGACGAAACCGTCGGCCGGCAGCCCGCACTCCGCACGGGTCGGCGTGGCCTCGGCGATGGCGCGCCGGCGGTCGTTGGGCTGGTAGCAATCGGGTAGCCGCACCACCCGTTCGGTGAAGAAAATCTCCTCGTCCGGCGCGACCACCGTGGGGTCGGCGACGATGTAGTCGACGAACTCGGCCCCCAGCGTGCCCGGATAGCCCAGCCAGTTGACCTGCACCGGGGCCGGACGGGCCGCCAGGATCGAGGTGCGCGAGAAGGTGGTGAAGCCGGTCAGATCGACCAGGATGTCGATGCCGTCCGCCGCGATGGCCCGCGCCGCATCGGCATCGGTGTGGCGGCGCAGGTCGACGAAGCGCTCGATTCCACGCTCGAACCGCCGGCGCAGCGCGCTGCCGTCGTCGATGCCGGTCGAATAGGCGGTGACGGCGAAGCGGGAGCGATCATGCGTCTCCAGGGCGTCGACCATCAGGTGGCCCATCGCATGCTCGCGGAAATCCGCCGACAGGTAGCCGATCCGCAGGCGCCCGTCGCGCGCGACCGCGGCGGGCCGGACCACCGGAACAGCGCCGCGGGCTTTGGCCGCCGCCCAGCGGGCCGCAGCCGACTGCTGGTCGGCCAGGGTCGAGGCGCAGGACAGGACGTCGAAGGGGGACACGCCTTCCGCCCCCTCGCGGACCCGCCGGAGGAGTTGCGCCTCCAGCCGGTCCAGATCGCGCCAGTCGCACAGAAGCCTCTGCTGACGGACGAGCTGACCCAAGGCCGCGGCATGGTCCGGAACCAGCCGCAGCACCCGCCGGCAGGCGTCTACCGACACCGCGCTCCAGCCGGCCATGGCGGCGGCCATCGCCAGATCGGCATGGGCATCGGATCCGCCGGGGTCGAGGGCGACGGCATTGCGCAGGACGGCGACGGCGGCATCGGCGCGGACGGCCTCCGCCAGCACGCCGCCCAGCCGCCGCCAAGCCTCGCCGTTCGCCGGCTGCCGGGTCAGCAGGGCCTTGAGGACCGCCAGCGCGCCGTCCGCATCGTGCAGGCTCGACAGGAGCAGGGCCAGATTGATCTCCGCCACCGGAAAGTCGGGCTGCAGGTCCAGCGCCGCGCGGTATTGGACCACGGCGTCCTGCGGGCGGCCGAGTTCCCGCAGGGCATTGGCGAGATTGTTGCGCGCCGCCGGGTCGGACGGCTCCAGCCGGACCGCGGCCGACGCCGCGCGCCTCGCCTCCTCCCGCCGTTCCGCCGTATGGGCGGCGTTGCCGAGCGCCAGCCAGTTCCGCGCGCTCGCCGGATCGAGCGCCACCGCAAGACGGCCGGCGCCGAGCGCTTCGGCCGGACGGCCGGCGGCATCGAGCGTACCGGTCAGGTTGTGCCAGTTGTCCGCATCCAGGGGCGCGAAGCCGACCGCCTTGCGGAAGGCGGCCTCCGCCTCCGCGCCCCGGCCCATGCGGTGGAGCGCCACGCCCAGCTTCGACCAGGACGCAGCATCGGCGGGGGCGAGCCGCGCCGCCTCCCGATGGGCGGCGGCGGCCTCTGCGAAGCGACCCAGATCCTGCAGGGCGACGCCGAGGTTGTTGTGGACCTCCCCCAGATGGGAGTGGGTCGCCAGCACCTTGCGGTAATGGGGCTCGGCATCCTGCGGGCGTCCCTGCCGGTGCAGGGCCAGCGCCAGACCGTAATGCGCATCGACCGACGCAGGGGCGACCCGCAGCGCCGCCGCATAGACCGTCGCCGCCGCATCCCAGCGCGCCATGGCGGCCATGGCGGCGCCGAAGTCGAGATAGACCTCCGGATCCTTCGCGATGGCCAGCGACTTCTGGAACAGGATCACCGCCTCGCGCGGGCGGCCCAGACTCAACTCCACCACGCCCAGCCGGTGCAGGGCGGCCGGATTCTGCGGCTCGGCCTCCAGCGCTTTCAGATAGCAGGCCCTCGCCTCCTCCAGGTTGCCGCTGTTTTCCGCCGCCACGGCGCGGGTGAAGCTGGTCATGCGCTGCCGATCGGTACTGGCGGTTGACGGGGACGGGTCCGGCATTTGTCTGCCATAGCCGACCTCAGTCGCGCCAGCGCGTGTGTTCCACGATGCGGGGAATCTCGGCGGGACGGTGGCCGTCCCCCCATTGCGAGATGTCGGGAATGGCGGTCACGCCGTGGCGGCGGCCGAGCAGGCTGAGGATGCTTTGGTCATGGCGATGGTCGCGGAACTCAGGATAGTTCGGCAGGCCGCATTCGTTGGGGGCATCGGTGATCAGCCGGGCATCCTGGGCATAGCGCAGCCATTGCGAAACGAAGTCCATGCTTTCCGGCCCGCGCTCACAAACGATGAAGCTGGCGAGGATCTGCGGCGCGTCGGTGTAGGCAGGCTGGTCCTGCCCCATGAAATGGAAGCAGTCGCGCTTGGTCCAGACGCGGTTGCTGTGATGGTCCTCCAGCGTGAACAGCAGGACCGGCAGGTCGCGCCGCCGGCGGCAGAGTTCGATCACCGGGTCGACGCTGTGGACGAAATGGGCGCCGCTGTCGCTGTAGAACAGGATGTCCCCGTCCTGCAGATGCTTGCGCAGCATCAGGTCGATGAAATAGGGCTTCCACAGCCAATAGCCGGCCCCGCGTGGCTGCTCCAGGATATGCCGGTTGCGGGCGGCGAAGGCGGCATCGATATGGTGCCGCCCCATCATGGCCACCTCGTCGAAGCCGCCGACCTCCAGCCCGGTCCTGGCGTTGTATTTCTGCGCCGTCGTGAAGGCCCCGTCGGCATAATTCAGCAGCACCCGCTTCATCGCCCGCTCCCCCGCCGCTGCAAGGCGGCTTTGTCACTTCGGCTTATTCAATTGGCGCCGCTCACAGGCGGCTTTCGATCCATTCGGCCAGGCGGAAGGCATCGAAGTAGAAATCCTCCGTGCCGAGGAAGGGCGGCGTGCTGCGGTAGCGGCGATAGGTGTCGTAATCGTCGTCGACCGCCAGGATGGCGTCGATCGCCTCCTCGTCGGAGGAATAGCGCGACACGTCGATGAAGCTGCCGGCGGCGACATCGCGCAGCACGCCGGGGTCCCCCCAATAGAGCGGCACGACGCCGGCCTGGAAACCGTCGAGGATCTTTTCCGTCAGATAGCCGGGATATGACGCATTCTCGAAGGCGAAGGCGAAGCGGTAGCGGGAGAAGACCCGGATCTTCGGCATCCAGCCCATCTTCACCACGCTGCCGGTGTTGTTCAGCAGCCAGCCCACCGATTCCACATGGCGCCGCGCGCAGAGCATCTGGAAGAAGTCGTTGCGGCGGGCGCAGTTGGGATTCTTGTAGAGGAAGGCGCAGAACTTCCGCTTGGCCGCCTCTTCCCGCGTCGGCGGCACCGGCGGCAGGACCGGATGGCAGAAATGCGGCGTCGCCCCCTCCCGCATATGGTCCCAGGCATGCATGACGTAGAGCGGCAGACGGTAATGCCGGGGATCGTCGATGCGGTCGAACGACACCGACATATCGACGCCATCGAGCGGAGGCCGAACATTCTCCCCGGTGAAGAACAGCCCGCGGGCGGTCCGCGCCTCCCGATGGCGGGTGCCGAACACCGACACGATGGCGAGGTCGCAGTCGTTGTCGACGACCGACACGTCGAAGCGGCTCGACAGGATGTCCACGAAGAAGTTCGCGGACGGATTGAACTCCGGCCAGAAATCGAAGAAGGCGATCTTCAGCCGCGGCCGGGCGCCGCGGCCGCCGCGCTCCGGCCCATGCAGGAGGAAGCGGTCGAGAACCGCCGGGTCCTTGTTGGCGGAAGCGAGATATTCGGCCAGGAAGTCGCTTGTCCGTGGATCGATCATGCCCGCCGATGCCCTTGCGCGTGCTGCCTGCCAGCTCCGTCCGCCGGGAACCATCCCTCCCCCGGACGCTCCGGCGGCAACACCGTAGAATTGCCGCCATCCGGTGACCAGCGGATTTTTCGGACCCTGCCGTGCCGCGGGCCGGCGTGAGCCGTCCTTGACCGCACCGCACACGCCGCTAATATCCCGCGCCATGGACGTCTCACTGCGGATCCCGATGATGTGCGCTCCGGCGCATCGCGCGCGAATTACCGGCCCGGCTCTCTGAGGAGGGCCGGGATAGAGACCTGCTGTGTTCCGGGTGGCGCCACGGCCAGTCCTGCCGGCCGCCGCCCGACGGTGATGCTTTCCCCCAGGGATCCCATATGACCCGCGATTACAAATCGACCGTCTTCCTGCCCCGCACCGACTTCCCCATGCGCGGCGGCCTGCCGACCAAAGAGCCCGAGCTGCTGAAGCGCTGGGCCGAGATGGACCTGTTCGGCAAGCTGCGCGCCGGCGCCAAGGGCCGCAAGAAGTTCGTGCTGCATGACGGCCCGCCCTATGCCAACGGCAACATCCACATCGGCCATGCCGTCAACAAGATCCTGAAGGACGTGATCGTCCGCTTCCGCCAGATGCAGGGCTTCGACGCCGACTATGTCCCCGGCTGGGACTGCCACGGCCTGCCCATCGAGTGGAAGATCGAGGAGAAGTACCGCAAGGCCGGCAAGAACAAGGATGACGTGCCGCTCATCCAGTTCCGCGCCGAATGCCGCCAGTTCGCCGAGGAATGGGTCGGCATCCAGGCCGCCGAGTTCCGCCGGCTGGGCGTCGAAGGCGACTGGAAGCACCCCTACGCCACCATGACCTTCCCGGCCGAGGCGCAGATCGTCCGCGAAATCCACAAGTTCGCGCTGAACGGCGGCCTGTACAAGGGCTCCAAGCCGGTCATGTGGTCGGTGGTGGAGAAGACCGCGCTGGCCGATGCCGAGGTGGAATACCACGACCACACCTCCACCACCGTCTTCGCCCGCTTCCCCGTCTGGGGATCGTCGGCGCCGGAGGTGGACGAGGCCAGCATCGTCATCTGGACGACCACCCCCTGGACCCTGCCGGCCAACCGCGCCATCGCCTATGGCGACGAGATCGAATACGCGACCTTCAAGGTGACCGCCGTCGCCGAAGGCAGCAAGGCCGTGGTCGGCGAGCGTCTGGTGCTCGCCACCGGCGTGGCCGAGGGCGTGCTGAAGGAGGCCGGCGTCACCGAGTGGAAGCAGTTGCACCGCTTCCCCGGCTCGCGCCTTGCCGGCACCTATTGCCGCCACCCGTTGAACGGCAAGGGCTACGACTTCAAGGTGCCGCTGCTGGCCGGCGACTTCGTGACGACCGACGCCGGTTCGGGCTTCGTCCACATCGCCCCCGGCCATGGCGAGGACGACTTCCGCCTGGGTCAGGCCAACGGCATCGAGGTGCCGCAGACGGTGGGCGAGGATGGGCGCTATTACGCCCATGTGCCGCTGTTCGCCGGTCTGGCAGTCTACACCGACCAGGGCAAGCCCGGCCCGGCCAACAAGGCGGTGCTGGAGGCGTTCGATGAAGCCGGGTCGCTGCTGGCCAGCAACCGCATCAAGCACAGCTACCCGCACAGCTGGCGCTCCAAGGCTCCGCTGATCTTCCGCACCACGCCGCAGTGGTTCATCTCGATGGAGACGAACGACCTGCGCAAGGTGGCGCTGCAGGCGATCTCCGACACCCGCTGGATCCCGACCCAGGGCGAGAACCGCATCCGCTCGATGATCGAGAGCCGTCCGGACTGGTGCATCAGCCGCCAGCGCGCCTGGGGCGTGCCGATCGCCCTGTTCGTCCGCAAGGCGACCGGCGAGATCCTGCGCGACGAGGCGGTGTTCGCCCGCATCGCCGACGTCTTCCAGCAGGAGGGCGCCGACGCCTGGTTCGCCCGCGATCCGCAGGATTTCCTCGGCAACGGCTATGCCGCCGAGGAGTTCGAGCAGGTCCGGGACATCGTCGACGTCTGGTTCGAGTCCGGCTCCTCCCACGCCTTCGTGCTGGAGCAGCGGCTTGAGGAGCTGGCTTGGCCGGCCGACCTCTACCTGGAAGGCTCCGACCAGCATCGCGGCTGGTTCCATTCCTCGCTGCTGGAAAGCTGCGGCACGCGCGGCCGGGCGCCCTACAACGCGGTGCTGACCCACGGCTTCGTCCTGGACGAGCAGGGCCGCAAGATGTCCAAGTCGCTGGGCAACGTGGTCGCCCCGCAGGAGGTCTGCGACCAGTACGGCGCCGACATCCTGCGCCTGTGGATCATCAACTCGGACTATTCGGAAGACCTCCGCATCGGCAAGGAGATCATCAAGACCCAGGCCGACCTGTACCGCCGCCTGCGCAACACGCTGCGCTACCTGCTGGGCGCGCTCGCCGACTACACCCCGGCTGAGCGGATCGACGCCGCCGAGATGCCGGAACTGGAGCGCTGGGTCCTGCACCGCCTGTCGGAGCTCGACGCGCTGGTTCGCGAGAAGGTCGAGGCCTACGACTTCCATGCCCTGTTCGTGGCCCTGCACAACTTCTGTGCGGTGGAGCTGTCGGCCTTCTACTTCGACGTCCGCAAGGACAGCCTCTATTGCGACGCGGTCGATTCGGTGCGCCGCCGGTCGGTGCGGACGGTGATGGAGCGTCTGTTCTCCACCCTGACCGCCTGGCTCGCCCCGATCCTCTGCTTCACTGCGGAAGAGGCGTGGCTGGCCCGGCCGGAAGGCCTGACCAGCGGCCAGGGCTGGACCGACGAGAGCGTGCATCTGCGCGGCTTCCCGGAGGTGCCGGCGGGGTGGCGCAACGACGCTCTCGCCGCCAAGTGGGAGGCGGTGCGCAACGTCCGCCGCGTCGTCACCGGCGCGCTGGAGCTTGAGCGCGCAAACAAGACCATCGGCTCGTCGCTGCAGGCCGATCCGACCGTCCATGTCGACGCCGCCACCAAGGCCCTGCTGGCCGACGTGGACTTCCAGGACGTCTGCATCACCTCCGCCATCGAGGTGACGGACGCGGCGGCGCCGGACGGGGCCTTCACCCTGCCCGACGTTCCCGGCATCGCCGTCGCCCCGGCGCTCGCCGAAGGCGAGAAGTGCGAGCGCTGCTGGAAGGTCCTGGAGGAAGTCGGCACGGTCCACGACCATCCGACTCTCTGCGTCCGCTGCTCCGACGCGGTGGCATGAAGCCGTACACTGCAATCGCGGTCCTATCCCCTCTCCCCCCCGGGGAGAGGGTTAGGGTGAGGGGGATCCGCCTGCCGGACGCCCGTCGCCGCGCATCCCCCTCACCCCGACCCTCTCCCCGGGGGGGAGAGGGAGGATTGGGCACATGAACAGCTTCGTCGCCAACCAATCCCGTTCCTACTGGCTGTTCGGGCTGATCGTCGCCGCGGTGGTGGTCGTGCTCGACCAGGGCAGCAAATGGTGGATCCTCGAACGGGTCATGCAGCCGATCCCGCATGTCATCGAGGTGACGTCCTTCTTCAACCTCGTGCTGGTGTGGAACTACGGCGTCAGCTTCGGCACCTTCGCCAGCGGCGGGGCGCTGATGCCCTATATCCTGAGCGCCATCGCCGCGGTGATCGCCGTCTGCCTCGTCATCTGGATGCGGCAGGCCGAAAGCCGGCTTGCGGCGCTGGCGCTGGGCTTCATCATCGGCGGCGCGGTGGGCAACGTCGCCGACCGGCTGCTGCACGGCGCGGTGGTCGACTTCCTGGATTTCCATTTCGGCGGCTGGCATTTCTGGGCCTTCAACGTTGCCGACAGCGGAATCAGCGTCGGCGTGGTCCTGCTGCTGATCGACGGACTGTTCGCGGACCGCGAAAAGTCGTAAGAGTTCCGTCGCCGGTGGCGTTATAACCGCCGGCGAGCGCTGACCATGCGGCCTCGACCTCCTGGCCGGGTCGCTACGACGTGACAGACGACGGGATCCTCCGAACGTGACCAGCATCTCCTCCGCCCTCTCCCTCTCCCGGACCCGGCTTCCTCTGCTTGGGCTGGCGCTTGCGGCGTTGACGCTCGCCGGCTGCTCGGATGTTCGCCGCTCCATCGGTCTCGACCGCCAGAGCCCCGACGAGTTCGCCGTCGTTTCCCGCGCTCCGCTGACCCTGCCGCCCAGCCTGCAGGACCTGCCGCGGCCGCGCCCCGGCGCCGCCCGTCCGCAGGACAGCACGCCGACCCAGATGGCGGCCGGCGCCGTGTTCGGCGGCTCCTCGCGCGGCAACGCCAGGGCGGCGGCCGGCTCCACCGCGGGCGAGAAGTCGCTGGTCGCCCAGGCCGCGGCGCGCGACGGCATCGACCCCAACATCCGCACCAAGGTCGATCAGGAAACCACCCAGCTGATCATCGCCGACAAGAGCTGGATCGATTCGCTGCTGTTCTGGCAGAAGCAGGAGCAGCCCTACTCGCTGGTCGACCCCGCCAAGGAGCAGCAGCGCCTGCGCGAGGCCCAGGCCCAGGGCAAGTCTGTGGACGGCACCGCCACGCCGGTGATCGAACGCAAGCGCAAGGCGCCGCTGGAAGGCCTGTTCTAAGCAGAGGTGATCGCCCCCGGATGGTTCGAACCTTGTCGCGGGCGCCACATCACACCAGTTTCCGGGGGCGTCCTTCCCAGCGAAGGGCGCCTCTTTCGATTCGGACCTCCTGCTCCGGGAGCCCTCATGCTCGCCTACCTTCCAGCCCGCCGCCTTGCCGCGGCCGGATTCCTGGCCCTGACGATGACCGTCGCCGCCCCCCTGATGCCGGTGCCGATCGCCGCACCGCCCGCCCATGCGGCGGAAAAGGGGGTATTCTTCCCTGAGAGCTTCACCCTGTCGAACGGCATGCAGGTGGTGATCGTCCCCAACCACCGCGTTCCGGTCGTGACCCACATGGTCTGGTACAAGGTGGGGGCCGCCGACGAGGAGCGCGGCCAGTCCGGCATCGCCCATTTTCTGGAACACCTGATGTTCAAGGGGACGGAGGTGATCCCGCCCGGCGAGTTCAGCCGCATCGTCGCCAAGAACGGCGGGCGCGACAACGCCTTCACCAGCTACGACTACACCGCCTATTACCAGAACGTCGCCCGCGACCGGCTGGAGATGGTGATGCGGATGGAGGCCGACCGCATGGCCAACCTGAAGCTGACCGACACGGTGGTCTATCCCGAACGCGACGTCATCATCGAAGAGCGGCGCCAGCGCGTCGAGAACGAGCCGGCCGACCGCATCGGCGAGCAGATCAACGCCACAATGTTCGTCCATCACCCCTACGGCACCCCGGTGATCGGCTGGCCGCAGGAGATGGCCGGGCTGACGCGGGAAATGGCGGAGAGCTTCTACAAGACCTGGTACACGCCCAACAACGCCATCCTGGTGGTGTCCGGCGACGTCACCGCGGCGGAGCTGAAGCCGCTGGCCGAGCGCTATTACGGCGCCATCCCCGCCCGTCCGGTGCCGGAGCGCAAGCGGGTGAGCGAACCGCCGATGAGTGCCGCAAGGCAGGTCGTTCTGCGCGACGAGGAAGTGCGGCAGCCGTCGGTGCGCCGCAGTTGGATCGCGCCCTCCTACCGCCTCGATCCGAACGGCCATGCCTATGCGCTGCAGGTGCTGGCCGAGATCATGAGCGGCGGCACCACGTCCCGCCTCTACCGCAGCCTCGTGGTGGACCAGAAGGTCGCGACCTCCGCCTGGCTCGGCTATGGCCCCACCGCCTGGGACATGGCCACGCTCGGCGTCGGCGCCAGCCCGGCGGCGGGCGTGCCGATGGACAAGCTCGAATCGGCGCTGTGGGCGGAAATCGACAAGCTGCTGAAGTCCGGCGTGACGGAGGAAGAGGTCGCAACCGCGCGCAAGCGCATGCTGGCCGCGGCGGCCTATGCCCGCGACAGCCTGACCGGCCCGGCCCAGACGCTTGGCGCCGCGCTGGCGACCGGCCAGAGCCTGGACGATGTGGAAAGCTGGCCGGTGCGCATCGACGCCGTCACCGCCGATCAGGTCAACGCCGCCGCCCGCGCCGTGCTGAGCCAGACCAATCACGTCACCGGCCTGCTGCTGCCCCCGACCGGAAAGGACAGTTGAGGATGAGCGTACTCCATTTCCATCGACTTTCTTCCCCCTCTCCCCCCCGCTCACGCGCAAACTTCGTTTGCGCTGACGCGGCAGGCGGACCTTTGGTCCGCCGAGAGCGGGGAGAGGGTCGGGGTGAGGGGGATGCACGGCGTGGCTTTTCCCGACTGGCGAAGCGCTTGCGCAAGACTTTCTCCTCGCCGCGGTTCCCCCTCACCCTAACCCTCTCCCCGGGGGGGAGAGGGAATCTGCGCCTGACTGCTGCAATATTCTTTGTTACTGCGCTGACCCTTTTCTCCCCTGCCCACGCCATGGACATCAAGCGCGTGGTCAGCCCCGGCGGGATCGAGGCTTGGCTGGTCGAAGACCACAAGGTTCCGGTTCTGGCGATCGAATGGGCCTTCGAAGGGGCCGGCGGCACCGATCCGAAGGGCAAGGAGGGGCTGGCGAACCTCGCCTCCACCATGCTCGACGAAGGGGCCGGTCCCTACGACTCACAGGCCTTCCAGGCGCGGCTGCAGGACAAGGCCATCGCGCTGGGCTTCGATGCAGGGCGCGACGGGTTCAGCGGCTCGCTGCGCACCCTGACCGAGCATCGCGACGAGGCGCTGGACCTGACCCGGCTTGCCCTGACCGAGCCGCATTTCGCGCCCGAAGCGCTGGACCGCATGCGGGCCTCGATCATGGCCAGCCTGCGGCGGGATCTCGCCGACCCCAACTATGTCGCGCGCCGTCAGTTCTACGCCACCGCCTTTCCCGACCATCCCTATGGCGGCGAGGTACGCGGCACGCTGGAGACTCTGCCCACCATCACGCCCGACGACCTGCGCGCCTTCGTGAAGGGCCAGTTCGGCCGCGACCGATTGGTGGTGGCCGCCGCCGGTGACATCTCGCCGGAGGATCTCGGCAAGGCGCTGGACCGGGTGTTCGGCACGCTGCCGGCCAAGACCGAGGCGCCGGCCATCGCCGACGTGACGATGGCCGGGCTGGGCCAGACCATCCTGCTGCCGCGCCCGACGGCGCAGACCGTCATGCTGATGGGCCAGCCGGGGGTGAAGCGCGACGATCCCGACTGGTACGCCGCCACGGTGATGAACTATGTGCTGGGCGGCGGCGGCTTCGGCTCCCGCCTGATGGAGGAGGTCCGGGAGAAGCGCGGGCTGAGCTACGGCGTCTACAGCTACCTGATCCCGATGGATCATGCCGCCGTGGTGATGGCCGGCGGCTCCACCGTCAACGCCAAGGCCGGACAGGCGCTGGACATCATCCGCCAGGAATGGGCGCGCATGGCGAAGGACGGCCTGACCGACCAGGAAATGGCCGACGCCAAGACCTATCTGACCGGCTCCTTCCCGCTGCAGCTTGGCTCGACCCAGGCCATCGCCCGCGTCCTGCTGCAGGTGAAGCGGGACAAACTGGGCATCGACTATCTGAACCAGCGCGACCGCTACATCAACGGCGTGACCCAGGCCGACATCAAGCGCGTCGCCCAGCGCCTGCTCGACCCGGCCAAGCTGCTGACCGTGCTGGTCGGCAAGCCGGAAGGCGTGACGCCGACGCGGACGGTCGACGGGGGGAGTTGAGGGGCGTTACAGCTCCGGGTGCCCCCTCCCCATCCCTCCCCCGCATTGCGGGAGAGGGGGCAGGACTCTTGGCGGCATGGTTTCAATCGCGAAGCGTCGGCAGTCCCCTCTCCCGCGAAGCGGGGGAGGGTTAGGGAGGGGGCAAACCCGCTCCGAAGCCCCTCCCCTCACGCCAAATCCGGCTGACTCCCCGGAAACCGCGGATCGCTCGGGTCGACCGGGCTGCCGGGCACCTTGCCCGGGATGATCCCGACCTGATCCGGCCGCGCGGCGTCGTCGCGGTCGCGTTGCTCCTCGCGCTCTTCCAATGGCGGGGTAACGGGCTTGTCCGACATGGCGTCCTCCTGTTGCGGATCCTCCGATCCACAACACCCAACGCCCCATCTCGGTTGCACCCCTGGCCGGCACGCATAGGCCGTTAAGCCGCGCCGACTGCCGCGTTTTGGCCCGTGGCCGTTGCCGATTGTCGGTGCTAGGCTCCCCACGCCCCGCAGATGGGCCGCGTCAAAGGACCGCTGACGTCAAGGAGTCCAAAGCATCATGACCGCGCTGACCCGTTCCCCCTCCCATACGCCGGCTTGGGCCGCTCTCGCCCGGCACCGCCAGGACATGGCCGGCACGCACATGCGTGACCTGTTCGCCGCCGATCCCGGCCGGTTCAAAGCCTTCTCGATGGAGGCCGCGGGGCTGTTCCTCGATTATTCGAAGAACCGCATCACGCGGGACACGGTCGGCCTGCTGCTCGACCTCGCCCGCCAGCAGGATGTCGAGGGTGCCCGCGCCCGCATGTTCGGCGGCGAGCCGATCAACCTGACCGAAAAGCGCGCCGTGCTGCACACCGCGCTGCGCAACCGCTCCGACCGCCCGGTGACGGTGGATGGCCGCGACGTGATGCCCGCTGTCCGCGCCGTGCTGGAGCGGATGGACGCCTTCGCCGCCTCCGTCCGCGACGGCGAATGGCGCGGCTACACCGGCCAGCCGATCACCGACGTGGTGAACATCGGCATCGGCGGCTCCGACCTCGGCCCGGTGATGGCGACGGAGGCGCTGAAGCCCTTCGCCCATGCCCATGTCGCGCTGCATTTCGTCTCCAACGTCGACGGTACCCATCTGGCCGAACAGCTGAAGTGGCTGGATCCGGAGACGACGCTGTTCGTCATCGCTTCCAAGACCTTCACGACGCAGGAGACGCTGACCAACGCCCATTCCGCCCGCCGCTGGTTCCTGGAAACCGCGAAGGACGAGGCGCATGTCGCCAAGCATTTCGTCGCCGTCTCCACCAACGAGACGGAGGTGCGCAAGTTCGGCATCGACCCGGCCAACATGTTCGGCTTCTGGGACTGGGTCGGCGGCCGCTACTCGCTGTGGTCGGCCATCGGCCTGCCGATCATGATCGCCATCGGGCCGGAGCGCTTCGCCGAGATGCTGGCCGGCGCCCATGCGATGGACGAGCATTTCCGCACCGCGCCGCTGGAGCGCAACATGCCGGTGCTGATGGGCCTGCTGGGCGTCTGGTACCGCAATTTCTGGGACGCCTCGTCCTACGCGGTGCTGCCCTACGACCAGTATCTGCACCGCTTCCCCGCCTATCTCCAGCAGCTGGACATGGAGAGCAACGGCAAGTCGGTGACCCGCGGCGGCGAGCCGGTGGACTACCAGACCGGCCCGGTTCTGTTCGGCGAGCCCGGCACCAACGGCCAGCACGCCTTCTACCAGCTGATCCACCAGGGCACCTCGCTGATCCCCTGCGACTTCATTGCGGCGGCGACCACCCATAACCCGATCGGGGCGGAGGCCGGCGCCCATCACCGCATCCTGCTGTCCAACGTCTTCGCCCAGGCCGAGGCGCTGATGCGCGGCAAGACCGCCGACGAGGTGCGGGCGGAGATGACCAAGGCCGGCAAGCCGGCGGATGAGGTTGAGGCGCTGGTCCCCCACCGCGTCTTCCCCGGCAACCGCCCGTCCAACACCATCATGATCCAGAGCCTGACCCCGGCGACGCTGGGTGCCCTGATCGCGCTGTACGAGCACAAGGTCTTTGTCCAGGGCATCGTCTGGGACATCAACAGCTTCGACCAGTGGGGCGTCGAACTGGGGAAGCAGTTGGCCAACACCATCCTGCCGGAGATGGAGAGCGGCCCGGCCGAGGGGGCGCATGACAGCTCCACCACTGGGCTGATGGCGTGGTGGCGGGCGCACCGGTAAGCAACGGCCCGGCTTACGCCAAGTAATTGTATGTATACGAACGCTATCGGGCGAATCGGTCCTCTCCCGATGGCGTTCGGAACATTGCGGCTGCGTCTTGGTTGAAGTGCGAAGCGGTCTTTGCACCAATCCACTTTAGCGGAGCAGCACCATGTCCACCCGTTTACGCCTCGCCATCCTGATCTACGGCATGATCCAGGGTGTGGTCTTCGGCATCGGCACCGTCCTGGTTCTGGCGGTCCCCAGCTTTTCCGAGCAGGCGATGACGCTGATGCCGACCGTGGTGATCCTCAGCATCGTGCTGGCGGCCCCCATCGCCTGGTTCGTGGCGCCGCGGATGCGCCTGCGCTTCTGGCAGCGCCGGGAAGAGCGGCAGCAGGCGCCGCGCCGCGTCACGCTGTCCTGACCACTCCGTCGGGGGTGTCTTCCGCGACCATGGCGAACAGCCAGTCGCGGAAGAATGGCGTGATGGCGGATGCATTGCACTTAGATAGGTAACTTATTAAATCAATATTGCCTTGAGCATGCGCCAACTTCTTGATGCGCCAGCTTCTCTTGCATACTATAAAAGCAATGCACCGAAAGGCTGTGAGATGACAAAGATCGTTGGGTCGCAGATTCTGCTCGATGCAACCATTGGCATAGTCAAGCCCAGCGGGGCGTCCACACGCCCTTCCTCTTCCATCGCCTCTCAGGATCCACCACGCCCGCCCCTTAACGATATCGTGGATCTGTCCGATGCCGCGCGCCGGGTAATGGGGCGTGAACAACCGACTGCTCTATCGGCCGAACGCGATCAGGAGATCCGACACACCGGCGGTGCAGTTCCGGCAATGGCGGACTGGGCCAATGCGACAAGCGAGTATATGGGAAAGGCCGCCGACGCTTTTCGCGTCGCCTTCGGCTTATCCGACAGTATCTCAATCACCACTGGCCGGGCCGGAACGGCCATGATGGACGCCGTTGCCGCAAGTCGGGGAATCGACAAGCCCAAACCGCCATCCGCCCTGGCAGAGGCCGGTGAGAGCGAAGCGGGAGCAACCGTAGAGGACCGCGAGGCCGGCGCAGGCTTCATCGGGTTGAGCATAACCGATCGGCAGGATCCGCGTTTTGGTCAAAAGCTGGATATGGCGTTCAATCGTGCCGCCGGGATCGGGCCGGAGTCCATGACGCTGTTGCGTTTGGATGACCGGCAGGACGGCGGCGCGCTGGCCCGCTCGATTGGTGCCGGACCACTGGGCAAGCTGCTGTCGCCCAAGAGCGGAGATGATGCCAGCGTGTTCGCGGTCACCGATGGCGGCACTGGACCGAATGCGCGAGTCGCCGCCGCGATCCGTTCCGTTGGTATGGACGATTTTGCGACTTCAGCGCTGACAATCGTCAAGGCGGTCGGCAGCTACTTGCCCGGGGGCGGCACCGACAGCCAATAAGAAGGGGAAGCTGGGAAGGATCGATGGCCGGAATCCGGCCTCCGTCTCCATCTTGTCCTCTCAAGCCGCAGTGTCTTCCGCGACCATGGCGAACAGCCAGTCGCGGAAGGCGCGCATGGTCGGCGTCTCTGGCCGTGATTTCAGCGCGGTCAGCCAATAGGCGCCCTTGCACACGGTGACGGCGAAGGGCTGCTCGATCAGGCCGAGCGCCAGCGGCCGGCGGAACATCGATACCGGGGCCAGCGCCACCCCGGCCCCCTGGATCGCCGCCTCCACCATCAGGGAGGAGGAGTCGAAGACCGGCCCCTTGACCGGCGGCATGGCTGACGGCTCCACCCCCGCGGCGGCGAACCAGCCCGGCCATTCGTCGGCCCGGTAGGTGCGCAACAGGGTTTCGCGGCCGACATCGGCGGGGTCGCGCAGGCGGCGGGCGATCTCCGGCGCGCAGAGCACCGACAGCGGCGCGTCGAACAGGCGGACCGCGTCGGTGCCGTGCCAAGCGCCATCGCCGAAGCGGATGGCGTAGTCCAGCCCCTCCGCCGCGATGTCGACGCGGTTGTTGTTGGTGGACAGGCGCAGGTCGACGAAGGGATGCGCCTCACGGAAGCGCGTCAGCCGCGGCAGCAGCCAACCGATGGCGAAGGTGCCGACGGCGCCGACCGTCAGCACCTCGCGGAACCGTCCGCCCTCGAACTGGTCGAGCAGCCCGCCGATGCGGTCGAACGCTTCCTCCAGAGTCGGCAGCAGCGCCCGCCCCTCGTCGGTCAGGGCAAGGCCGCGCGGCAGCCGGTGGAACAGGCTGGCGCCCAGCCGTTCCTCCAGCAGCTTGACCTGATGGCTGACGGCGGCCTGGGTGACGCACAGCTCGATGGCGGCGCGGGTGAAGCTGAGATGCCGCGCCGACGCCTCGAAGGCGCGCAGGGCGTTCAACGGCAGATAGGGGCGGACCACGGATTCCCCGGACAATGCTGGGTGTCTGGGGGCGTGCTAGCACCGAATGGGGGGTGGGCTCCAGGGGGATGTGGGGGTTTTGGCTAACGATGCCCCCTCCCTAACCCTCCCCCGCGTTCCGCGGGAGAGGGAACTGCCGCTGAACTCCCGCAAAGCTCCTACCCCCTCCACCGCGAAGCGGGGGAGGGATGGGGAGGGGGCGACGAGGCTACACCCCTCACCGCCCCGTCAGCACCTTGCGCGTGTGCAGCGCGATCATCCGTTCCTCGTCGGTCGGGATGACGTAGACCGGCAGGCGGCTGCCGGGGGTGGAGATCTTCGCCGCATTGGCCTCGTTGGCCGCCGCGTCGATCTCCACGCCCATCCAGGCCAGCTTGTCGCCGACCCGCGCCCGAACGGGGGCGGAGCGTTCGCCGATGCCGGCGGTGAACACCACCGCATCCACCCCGCCCATCGAGGCGGCCAGCGCGCCGGTCTCCTTGGCGATGCGGAAGCAGAACAGCTCCACCGCCTCCTGCGCATGCGGGTCGCTGCTGTCGAGCAGGGCGCGCATGTCGTTGGAGATGCCCGACACGCCGAGCAGGCCCGACTTGTTGTACAGCATCTTCTCGATGGCGCCGGCGTCCATGCCCTTGCGCATCAGATAGATCAGCACGCCGGGATCGATGGTGCCGCAGCGGGTGCCCATCGGCAGGCCGTCGAGCGCGGTGAAGCCCATCGTGCTGTCGACGCTGCGCCCGCCATGGATGGCGCACATGCTGGCGCCGCTGCCGAGATGGGCGACGACCACCCGCGAGTCGCCCAGTTCCGGCGCGATTTCCGGCAGGCGGCGGGCGATGTACTCGTAGGACAGGCCGTGGAAGCCGTAGCGGCGGACGCCCTCCTCCGTCAGTTCCCGCGGGATGGCGAAGGTCTGGGCCTGCCAAGGCTGGTTGCGGTGGAAGGCGGTGTCGAAGCAGGCGACCTGCGGCAGCTCCGGATGCGCCTCGGCCAGCGCGCGGATGGCGGCGAGGTTGTGCGGCTGGTGCAGCGGGGCAAGCGGGACCAGACCGTCCAGCTCGTCCAGCAGGGCCGGGGTCAGCAGCACCGGGGCGGCATGGCGGACGCCGCCATGGACCACCCGGTGGCCGGCGGCGATCAGCGTCGCCCCCTCCAGCCGCTCCTCGATCCAGTCGAGCAGGTAGGACAGCAGCGCCGTGCGGTCGCTGGCCTCTCCGGCCCCCCAACTCTTGTCGGCGAGCGGACGGCGCTGGGCGTCCTTGGCCTCGAACACCGGCTGGGTGCCGATGCCCGAGATCTGGCCGTTGATGGTGACCACCGGATCCCCGCCGCCATGATCCCGGAACACCGAGAATTTCAGGCTGGAGGAGCCGGCATTGATGACGAGGATCGCGTTGGACGTCGCGTTGGACATGTGCCCTGCCCTCCTCACTCGGCCGCGGCGGCGGCACCGCGGCGGCGGGCGGCGGCCGACAGGACGGCCACGGCGCAGGACGCCAGACGGGTGCGGACATTGTCGGCGCGGCTGGTCAGGATGATCGGCACGCGGGCGCCCAGAACGATGCCGGCGGCATCGGCATGGGCCAGGAAGGACAGCTGCTTGGCCAGCATGTTGCCGGCCTCCAGGTCGGGGACCAGCAGGATGTCGGCCTGCCCGGCCACCTCGGACTTGATGCCCTTGGTGATGGCGGCCTCGCGGCTGATGGCGTTGTCGAAGGCCAGCGGGCCGTCCAGGATGCCGCCGGTGATCTGGCCGCGGTCGGCCATCTTGCAGAGCGCGGCGGCTTCCAGCGTCGAGGCGATCTTGGTGTTGATGGTCTCGACGGCCGACAGGATGGCGACGCGCGGAACCTCGGTCCCCAGCACCTTGGCGAGGTCGATGGCGTTCTGGACGATGCTGACCTTGTCCTCCAGCGTCGGGTAGATGTTGATCGCCGCATCGGTGATCAGCAGCGGACGCGGATAGGTCGGGACGTTCATCACGAAGACGTGGCTCAGGCGGCGGCCGGTGCGCAGGCCGGTCTCCTTCCGCACCACCTCGCCCATCAGTTCGTCGGTGTGCAGGCTGCCCTTCATCACCGCCTCACACTCGCCGGTACGGGCCAGCCGCACGCCGGTCTCGGCGGAGGCATGGCTGTGGGCGACGTCGACGATGCGGTAGCGGGAGATGTCGAGACCGCAGGCGTCGGCGACGGAGCGGATCTTGGATTCCGGACCGACCAGCACCGGATCGATCAGGTTGGCCTCGGCAGCCTCGACGGCGCCGCGCAGCGAGCTTTCGTCGCAGGGATGGACGACGGCGGTCGGCACCGGCGGCAGCGACTCGCACTTCTTCAGCATCAGTTCGTGGCCGTCATGGCGGATCACCTGCACCTGCGGCAGTTCCGCCGCGGCGCGGCAGAACTTTTCCGTCGGGGCGATCACCTCGGCGACGCCGGTCGCGACCGTCTTGCCGTCCTGGTTGGCGGCGAGGCAGTCGAAGACGACCGTCTTGCGCTCCGCATCCTTGGACTTGGCGGTGACCGTCACGGTGACGATGTCGCCCAGCAGGACCGGACGCTCGAAGCGCAGATCCTGGCCGACATACACGGTGCCTGGGCCGGGCAGCAGCGTGCCGAGAACCGCGGAGATCAGCGAACCGGACCACATGCCGTGCCCGACCACCTTGTGGTCGGCGGTGTAGTTCTCGTCCACATGGGACGGGTTGAGGTCGCCGGACACCGTCGCGAACAGCTCGATGTCGGACATGGTCAGCCGGCGCGACAGGCTGGCCTGCTGGCCGATGCGGATTTCCTCGAACGTGACGTTTTCGATCATGGGGCTGCCGTTCTTGCCGGTCGGAACGATGCCGCTGCGGCCCGCCGGAGCGGCGGAGAAGGCGGCGGTGACGGTGTCCATCTCAAAGCTCCTCAAAAGGATCGCGGCGCCCGACCAACGGGCCGCCGGACGGACGAAAGCCCGTCCGCAGGCGAACCCGTATGCCGGAGACCGGGACGGATGCCCCTGGGATGGGGCACCCGTCGCCGCGGCAGGCCGTATCCTCCCGATCCCGGTTCCCGTGCCGCGGCGCCCGCTGGGGCAGGCCGACGGCGGCGGGCCGGAACCCGTCTTGTTGGGTCCCGCCGAAGCGGAACCGTCACTCTCCAAGGATTTTCCAAGGAGTGTGCTTGTGCGAAAGAAATAGCCCCCATGGGCAGGGGACCCAATGACCTACATCAATAAAGTTACCAAGCTATTGTTGCAGCTGGGTTACTGAGTTCGTTTCGGAGCGGTGAGCGGCCGCAGCATAACCGAAACTTTCGCGTCCGCGGACGAGAAAAGCGGACCCGTGGGGAAAACTGCTCCCATTGCGCGCTGCGGCATAGCCGACGTGGCGGCAAGGACCGGACTGCGGGTGCCTGGCCGTCCGTTCACTCCGCGGCAGCTGCGCAGGGGCAATGCTGCACGAGGCGCGGGACGCTGACGGTAAAGACGGTGCCGTGCCCCACCCGCGACCGCACGGCGACGGGATGGTCCAGCATCTGGGCCATGCGGCGGACGATCGACAGCCCCAGGCCCAGGCCGCGCCCGCTGTCGCGTTGGTCGGTGCCGCAGCGGTAGAAATCCTCGAAGATCGCCGTCATCTCGGCTTCGGCGATGCCGGGACCGGTGTCCCAAACCTCGATGGACAGGCGGTCGCCGCCTTCGCCCTCGCAGCGGCGGCGGCAGCCCAGCAGGATCCGCCCTTCGGTGGTGTAGCGCAGGGCATTGACCAGCAGGTTGCGCACCATCCGCTCCAGCAGGATCGGGTCGCTGCGCACGCGCACCGAACAGGGCACCACCCGCAACTCCAGTCCGCGGTCGATGGCCTGATCGCCGATCTCGATGGACAGCCGTCCGAGGATGTCCTGCACGTCGAAATCGACGACCCGCGGCTTCACGTTGCCGACCTCCAGCGCGGAGGTATCGAGGAGGGTGGACAGCAGCGTGTTGCCGGCGCTCAGCGCCTCGCCAAGCTTGTTCGCCACCTCCACCTGCTGGGGATCGTCCAGCTTGCTCAACAGGATGTGATGGAACAGGCTCATCGCCTGGAAGGGCTGGCGCAGGTCGTGGCTGGCTGCGGCCAGGAAACGGCTCTTGGCTTGGTTAGCGCGCTCCGCCTCGGCATGGGCGCGGGCAAGGGCCTCGCGGATTTCGACCGACTCCGTCATGTCGACCGCGGCACAGATGATGCCGCAGACCGCCCCGGTGTCGTCGCGCATCGGTTCCACCGACAGGTCCAGCGCGCGGCGGATGCCGTTATAGGTCATCTCCACTTCGCAGCGGGCGCCGATCCCGCGCTCCATCACCGACCGCTTTACCGAAATCAGCCGGTCGGCGTCCTGCGGGAACAGCTCGGCGTCGGTACGGCCGATCATGCGTTCCGGACGGAAGTCCGGCTGCGGGCAATAGACCCACAGATGCCGCAGGTCGAGGTCCTGGGTGAACAGCGTCACCTTGGAATAGCGCAGGGCCATCCGGAACCGCTCCTCGCTTTCACGCAAAGCGCGGGCCATGGCGGCGCGGGCGCGCGCCTCGGTGCGCAGCAGGCGCTTCGTCCGCGCCTCGCGCAGCACATAGGCCACCGCGCCGGCGGTCAGAAGGAGCCCGCCGATCAGCATGGTCCAGGCCAGCCGGTCGTCGGCGCTGAACAGCCGCACGGCCCCCGGCACCACGTACAGCCGCCACACCCGACCGCCATAGGCGATGTCGCGGACGATGGCCCGCGTTGCCGCCTCCCCGTTCAGCTGCTCCACCGTCAACGGCCGGATCGGAGGATGCGGAAGCTCGCCGGGACGGCTCAACGCCCCTTCGGCGGCAAGCAGCCGCGGTGTTCCCGCCTTCGGGTCCAGCAGATAGGCGTCGCCAACGGTCAGCCCCACCCGCAGAACCGCATCGCGCAGCAACTGGTCGACGTCGAAGCTGGTCCACAGGAAGCCGGTCAGGACATCGCAGACCGTTCGTGCGGCGAACCGCTCCTCCCCGGCATCGACGTCGCGCGAATAGACCGGCAGGTAGATCAGCGCGGAATCCGGGCCGAATTCCGCCCGCAGCGGCTCTCCTTCGGCCGCGACCACGCGATTGGCGGCACAGGATCGGACCAGCACGTCGCGCTGCCCGGGCAGGCTGGCCATATCCAGACCGATCAGGCTGGCCGCCGATTTGGGTTCGGCAAGCACATTCACGAACCGGTCGGCGCCGGGTTCCAGCTCCGCGTCCTCGGCGGCATAGCGGACGGCGAAGGACGTGTGGCCGGCCGACCGCATCGCCCGCTCCAGCAGCGGCAGGTCGCGTTCGGCCATCCGCCGTGACCAGACGACGGCGCGGAGATTGGGATAGAGCGGAAGCAGGGGTTCGGCCGCCGAGGAGAAGCTCGCCTCCGTCACCGGCTCCGGTCCGGCCATGGGGCCGCTCAGCGCCCGCAGAAGGACGCTCTGATGGTCGAAGCGGGTCTTGAGTTCATCGTGGAGTTGGATCGCTTGGCGGTCGGCCAGGGCATGTTCGGCATCGCTGGTCGCGGCACGGATCAGAAGGAAAGCACTGAGGGATAGGAACAGGCCGGCAAAGACGATGGCTGGAACTGCCGTGCCCGCCCGTCCGTCTCCCCGATATCGCCGGTTCATCCGATAGCCCTCCGTCCCGCCCATACCCGATCATAGCGAGGGAAAGACATAAATGGGTATGTGAAAGATCCCACTCAAACGAAAGAGGGATGCGGTTCTAACCATCGGGGGATCGGAAAGCATCGAAAGAAGGGATCGCCGAGAGATCTCTGTCGCATTTTGCCGCATTCTTGCGGCCTCTGTTTCAGAAAAGTCATTGCGCTTCAGAAACGATTAACACCCCCTTCCTCTACCCTTCACATGCCCTGCCGAATCACCGCAGATTTAGAGTCAATATTATCAAAGCGGATCGCGCCCAAGCAGGCGGATGACCGCCGCACGCAAAGCGAGCGGTGCCACCGGCTTGTGGAGCAGCGGATAGCCGGACAGGCGCGCCTCGCGCAGACGCTTGGGATCGGTATCGCCGGTCAGGATCATGCCGGGCACCGGACGGTCGAACAGCTTGGCGATCTGACGGATGGCGACGATGCCATTTGCAGCTCCCTTCAGCCGCAGGTCGGAAATGATGAGGTCGAATCGGTCAGGCGTCGGGCCGATCCGTTCGACGGCGGCGTCATAGGATTCCGCACCCACCACGCTGCACCCCCACTGGCTCAGCAGCGCTTCCAGTGCCGCCAGCACCATCGGATCGTCCTCGATCACCAGGATGCGGGTCCGGCTGATGTCGGCCGCACCGCTGTCCGGCGCGGCTGCGGCAGGCGGCTCCTCCCTGTCGCCACTTTCCGCCGCCTCGACGGAGCGTGGAACGATCACCGCGAAGACGGTGCCCCGCCCTTCCGCCGAACACACCTCCAGTCCGAAGCCGAGTTTGCGTGCCAAGCCGCGGACCAGCGTCAGGTCCAGCCCCAGAGTGCTGGAGCCCTCCCCGGCCGGACGCGCCAGTTCCGCCCTCAGCGCCTCCAACCGCTGCGGGGACAGACCGCGTCCACTGTCCCACACCTCGATCCGCAGGCAGTCGCCGCGGGTGCGGCAACCGACCAGAACCCGGCCATGCACCGTAACGCGCAGGGCATTGGCGACCAGCCCATGCAGCAGGCGCTCCAGCAGCGCGGAGTCGGTCCGCACCATCGCCGAACAGGGCATTACGCTGAAGCGCACCCCGCGGTCGGCGAAGCGCGGCGCCACGTCCAGCGCAAGCCGCATCAGGACCCCGTTGACGGCGTGGGTACGGACGTCCGGCTCGACCAGACCGCTTTCCAGGCGGACCAGATCGAAATGACCATCCACCATGCTGCGCATGGACTCCACCGCCTGGGCCATCGAGTGAAGCAGGTCGCGCCCCGACCGCTCCGCCGCGCCCGTGCGGCCCTCCTTCAACCGGCCGTCCAGCGTGCCGATCAGCAGGGACAGTGCCGCCAGGGGCTGGCGCAGGTCGTGGCTCGCCGCAGCGAACAGGCGCCCCGCCGGGTCGCGCATCGGCGGTACGGCCGGGACCGGGGCGGGAATGTCCACGGATGCGGAAGTCGAGACGGGGTGGGTGGTGGAGGATGTGAGGTCGGCGAGCCACCACACCGCCCCGCCACCGGCCAGCGGGACAACCATGCGCGCCGGCCCGGCCCGCTCCTCCAGGTCGGCGGACGGCATCCCGGCCGCAAGGCGGCCGTCCAGACCCGGCAAGGCTTCGGCCGCCGGAGACCAGTCGGCCAGCCGCCCGTCTAGGCCGAACACCAGAATCGGCGGCGCCGAGCAGTCGGCATCGTCTTGGCTGCCGTTCATGGCCACACCTGCATCCAAACCATAACGCCCCGGCATCGATCACGCTGTGGAGTTACCAGAGTATGGAAACCATCGCCCGCTGCAAAGCCCGCCATTGGGCAGAGCTTACGCGAAGATCATGACGCACCGCGCAATCATACCTTTTGTTGCTTTTTCGGTAAATTCCATGGACTCCACCTGCAAAGGAGGCTTTCTGTTACAATTCGACAAATAATCGTCGCCATTCCAGGCTTGGCCTTCAGCGTTTTTTAGGAATGGGCCGCAATGATGGTTGGATGGAATGCGACGCGCAGACTTGTGACGACGGGGAAAGCGGCCGGGCGACGGCCGGGAAAGTCCTGCCCGATGATCTTTTCCTGTCGGCAATGATGCGGCTGCCGGTCGCGGTCGCCCTTCTCAAGGCCCACCGCGACTGCACCGGCGCGCTGACGGACCTCGAATGGCGGTCGGCCAACGCGGCAGCGGAACGGCTGCTGGGCGCCGCCCCTCTGGCCGGGCGCCGGCTGCGCGGCGGTGCGACCGACGCCGCCTGCCCCGGACTGTTCGCGGTGCTGGCGGACGCCCTGCATGAACCGGTGGAGCGGACGGTCGCGGCGCGGCGCGGCGGCATTCCCGTGCGCTGGCGGGTGGTGGCTGCCCCGGCGCCCGGCGGCCTCAGCGCGATCCTGACCGACCTGGGCCCGGAGGCGCCCTCCGTGGCCGAAGCGCTTGCAGAAAGCCTGACCGCCGCGCTGGAGCACAGTGCCGAGAGCTTCGCCCTGTTCGACCATGACGACCGCCTCGTCCACGCCAACAGCCGGTTGAAGAGCGACCTGCCCGCGCTGGCCGACCGGCTGGTCCCCGGCGTGCCCTTCGAGGAGCTGGCCCGCAGCTTCGCCCTGTCCGATCCCCGCCTGACCACGGAGGAGGAGCGCGCGACATGGCTGAGGGTGCGGCTGGAGCGGCATCGCCGGCTGGAGCCGCCGGTGGTCGTGCCGCTGCCTGACGGGCGCTGGCTGCTCAGCCGTGAACATGCGGTGCCCGGCGGCGTGCTGGTCCACTACACCGACGTCACCACGCTGAAGCTGAACGAGGAACGGATGCGCGTCCGCGAAGCGGAGGCGCGCGCCGCCCGCAGCGAGGCGGAAAGCGCCAATCGCGCCAAGAGCGCCTTCCTGGCGCAGATGAGCCACGAGTTGCGGACGCCCCTGAACGCCGTCCTGGGCTTTTCCGAGATGCTGCTGTCGGAGCCGTTCGGGCCGCTGGGCAACCCGCGCTACCGCAGCTATGCCGGCGATATCCGCGATGCCGGGAGCCATCTGCTGGCCCTGATCGACGATATCCTGGAGTTGTCGCGCCTGGACGGCACCATGCCGATGGCCGAGGAGGGGGTGGATCTGGACGCCCTGTCGCTCAAGGTCGCCGCAGCCCTGCAGGAGGTCGCGGCGGAGGGCGAGGTCCGCCTGCGCCGCGACGTGCCGGCCGATCTGCCGCTTCTGCAGGGCGACGCCCAGGCGCTGACCCAGATGCTGACCAATCTGCTGTCGAACGCGGTCACCCACACCCGGCCGGGCGGCGAGGTGGTGCTGACGGCACAACTGATGCCGGACGGCGGGATCGGGCTGATGGTGGCCGACACCGGCGTCGGCATCCCGACCGCCGAACTTCCCCGCATCCTCCACCCTTTCGAGCTGCAGGATTCCACCATCGCCCGCAATTCCCGCGGGACCGGGCTGGGCCTGCCGATCGTCAAGCGGCTGGCTGAAATGCATGGCGGCCGGCTGGAGCTGACCAGCGAGCCGGGAGTCGGCACCGCCGCCGTTCTGGTGTTCCCCGCCGACCGCAGCCTGCCGCGCGACCGTTGCAGGCCGGCTCCCCTGCCCCCGGTCGTCATTCCGGGCTGAGGGGGCCAAACCGAGTTGCCCGGACCGCGTCGGGTTCGGACCGGGCGCGGCCTTTCATACTCTTTTTGCCCCTTGGCGCCGGGGGGCGGACGCGGCATTGTGCTCCCATCGTTCCTGAACCGTTCTATTTTCCAGTGGTGGCGCAGCGCCAATGAGCGACGACCTTGCCGTTCCGGCTTCCGATGGTGAAACCGCCCTGTCCGCCGGCGGAGCGGTGCCGATCTTCCGTGGCGTGCGGCGGGCGCTGGCGATGCGCGGCTATGCCACCCTGACCGAATTCCGGCTGGCGAGCGGACGGCGGGCCGACGTGCTGGCCATCGACGAGTCCGGCTGCATCCTGATCGTCGAGGTGAAGAGCGGCGTTCCCGACTTCCGGTCCGACCAGAAATGGCAGGAGTATCGCGAATGGTGCGATGCCTTCTATTTCGCGGTCGACGACGGGTTCCCGACCGAACTGATCCCGGAGGATTGCGGGCTGATGGTCGCCGACGCTTACGGCGCCGAGGTCCTGCGCGAGGCGCCGGTCAGCAAGCTGGCTGCCGCCCGCCGCAAGACCCTACTGCTGCGCGCGGCCATGACCGGCGCCGGGCGCCTGCACCGGATCGAGGATCCGATGTTCACCCAGGCCTCTCCGACCGTGTGACGCCGCCCCCTTACGACACTGTCTCATGGTGTGGGTGCGCACCGCCTGCGAAGCGGCTAGACTGCGGTCCTGTCATCAACCGGGAAGAGCGGACCGGCATGCCCCCCTTGCACATCCTGCTGGCGGAAGACGAGACGGTCACCCGCCTTGCCGCCCGCGCCCTGCTGGAACGTGCCGGCCATCGGGTCGTGGCGGTGGAGGATGGCCCGGCCGCCGTCGCGGCCGCCGCGCAGATCGCCTTCGACCTGATCCTGATGGATTTGGGGTTGCCCAGCCTGCCCGGCGACGAGGCCGTGCGCGCCATCCGCAACCGGCCGGCCGGCGGCACCCCGCGGATCCTGATGCTGACGGCCAGCATCACCGCCGATGGCCGCGACCGCTGCGCCGGCTGCGGTGCCGACGGCATCCTGGCGAAACCCCTGAAGCTGGACGCCCTGGCCGCCGCACTGGCCGGCTCGCCGCAAGCGACCCCGCCGGTGGACGAGCCTGATTTCGACGAAAGCGCCATTGCGACGATGCGGGACATGCTGCCGCCCGACCGCACCGCCGAGTTGATCGGCAAGACGGCGGCCGTGCTGCGCCAGCACGATCAGACGCTCGGCGAAGCCTTGCGGAACGGGGATCGGATGACTGCCGGGGCGATGGCGCACAAGATCGCCGGCGTGTCGGGCCAGTATGGCTGCCTCGCCCTGCGTCGCGCTGCCCGCGCACTGGAGGCGGCGTTGGAGGACGGCAGCGGTGCCGACCTGCCGCGGCGGATGGCCCATCTGACCGGCGCAATGGCGCCGGCGCTGGCGTTTCTGGATCGTTGGGCTGTGGTGGCGGCGCGGGGGTGATCCCCCCGCCCCGTTCCGCGATGGGCGCCGGTCAGCCGCGCTCGCCGGGCGACACGGCAACGCAATGGTGGCCGTGCTTCGTAAGGACCGCGCAGGCCTTGCGCGCATCCTTCTCGTCAAGACCGGTCAGGCGGGCGCGATAGACGGTGTCCTTGCCGGCCTTCGCCTCCACCACGCTGGCCTTGGCCGCGCGCAGGATGAAGGGAGCCTGCTTGACCGCCTGGCTGACCGCCTTGTTGCCGGCCGCACGGCTGGAGAAGGCGCCGACCTGGACACCCCAATGCGAACCGGCCTCTCGGGTGGCCTTGCTCTCCCGCGCCGGAGCGGCGGGAACCGCGGCCATCTGCACGGCGGCGCGCACCGGCTTGGCCTTCACCACCGGCTCGTCGTCGTCATCCCCCTCGCCGTCGACAGCGTCGGAGCGCGTGGTGTCGAGGCTGGCCATCACCGGACCATCGTCGCGGCCATGGCTGGGCCGGCCGAAGGCCTGGTCGAGCAGCGCCGCCATCTTGTTGTCGCGCGACCCGGCGGACTTGCCGCCCATCACCACGCCGACCAGCCGACGCCCGTCCCGCACCGCTGATGCGGCGAGGTTGAAGCCGGAGGCCACGGTGTAGCCGGTCTTGATGCCGTCCATGCCTTCGTAGCGGGACATCAGGTGGTTGTGGTTGGCCAGCGTGCGGCCGCCATAGACGAAATTGCGGCGGCTGAAATAGGGATAGTATTTGGCGTGGTCGCGCATCAGGGCGCGGGACAGCGCGGCATAGTCGCGGGCGGTCGTCACCTGCTCCATGTTCGGCAGGCCCGACGCGTTGCGGTAGACGGTGCGGCGCATGCCCAGTTCGCGCGCCTTGCGCGTCATCATCTCGGCAAAGCGGGATTCGGTGCCGCCCAGCGCTTCCGCCAGGACGACGGCGGCGTCGTTGGCCGACTTGGTGACGAGACCGAGGATCGCGGTTTCGACCTTCAGCGTCTGCCCGGCACGCAGGCCGAGCTTGGTCGGCGACATGCTCTCCGCGAAGGAGGAAACCGGCAACTGCTGGTCGAGGGACAGGCGACCGTCCTCCAGCGCGTCGAAGGCGAGATACAGCGTCATCATCTTGGTCAGCGACGCCGGATGGACGATGGCGTCGGCGTCCTGGTCGATCAGCACCTGCCCGGTCCGGGCATCGACCACGATGGCCGCGGCCTTCGCCGCCAGCGCTTCGGCCGCCGAAAGGCCCGACCCGACGGCCACCATGCCCAGCAGCGCGGCCGCCGCGAGGAAATGGCGTCCCACACCCGCCGAACTCCGCCCGCCGGCCGTGTCCGTTCCGCGAAAGGCGAACGGAAACAATCCGTTACGAACGGTGTTGCGCGTTACACTCATGATGGCCCCGCCAACCGCTAGATTTTGGTGCTTGGTTCAATGGTAAATTCGTGCGAAATCAGTGTCTAGCAGGAATTCGTTAATTTCTTGCTTTGGCTTTTGGCAGTGTCTGTGACCAAAATGGCAGGTCCTGGCTGACGGAGGATGGCGGGGAAGACCGCGGAGGACGGCACGCAAGCGGAGGGGTTACGGCATGGGGGCAGACGGATTACCGGCGCCCTCCGATCGGCCGGGGCCCGGCGATCGGGCTTGCCGCCGCGACCTGCGCCCTCCACCTACCAGGGGCCGCTGACGCGAGGCAAGCGACAATGAGCCGTGGTCATCAAAGAAGCGTCCCGGACACAAGCGTACCGGGAACAACCGTTCCGGCCGACGCCTTTTCCCCCAGGGGCCTTCGCCGCGGCCTCTCCCGCCGTGCAACCGCGGCCCGCCTGGCGGCATCCGTGGCGGCATCCCTGCTGGCGCTCGCCGGCTGCAGCTCCGCCGGGCCGACCGACAATCCGGTGGCGCGCAAGCTGACCTGGTTCAGCTATCTCAACGGCGACGACCTGAGGACCCGCTGCGGCAAGGACGGGACCGACCGCTTCCGCCTGATCTTCAACGCCGATTACAATCGTCATGTGCGGACATACGACGTCGTCGGCGATCCCGAGCGCGGCGGTGCCGCGGTGGAGGCGCATGTGATCGAGGCGACCGACCTCGCCCGCATCACGCCGGCCGATCCCTTCTCCGCCGCCCGCGGCCGCAAGGCGACGCTGCAACTGAGCGCCGCGCAGTATGACAGCTTCATCGGCCGCCTGCGCGAGGATGGGGCGTTCGACCCGCCGCCGCATGGGCTGCGGCTTCCGTCGAACGGCTTTTATTGGCTGATCAACGGTTGCCGTTCCGGGCAGTGGTTCTTCACCGCCTACCCTTACCCGTCCAGCCGCTTCACCGACGCCCGGTTCCCGGAGCTTCTGCGCAGCATCGACCCGACCGGCGTCGCCTATCCCGGCCTGCCGGAGCCGGAGGACGCGCCGCGCACCCTGCCCTCCTCCGGCCAGTTGGCGGACGGCGGCGTGTTCTTCGAGGTCCAGGTCGGCCGCAACGGGCAGGGCCACTATGGGCTGGTCGGCCCGACCGCCCCCTTCGGGGCGCTGATGCTCGGCGCCCTTCCGGAGGACTGAACCGCTCAGGCCGGCTCCTCGGCCGGTTGTTCGGTGATCAGGCGCGGGCGCAGGTTGTCGGGCACCAGGGTCTCGACCCACGGGCCGTCCGGCATGCGGCGGGCCAGCTCCGTCAGGTTGCGGTTCCACCACTGGCGCTGTTCGCTGAGGTCGTCATAATCGTAGTTCGACTGGCGCCAGCTGCGCGATTCCGCATGGTAGGACACCATGTCGATGGGAAAGCCGACGTCGTTGCTGGAAAAGCGGGTGCTGTCGAAGGACAGGTAGGCCAGCTTCAGCGCCGTCTGCATGTCGGTGCCGTAGGTCAGGGCCCGGTCCAGGATCGGCTTGCCGTAGGCGGTGGCGCCGATCGACAGGTATGGCGTGCGCTCGTCCACCTCGATCCAGTTGCCTTCCGGATAGACCAGGAACATGTAGGGCTCCCGGTCCTCGGCCAGCTGACCGCCGATGATGGCATGCAGGTTGAAGTGCAGCTTCGACGCCTCCAGCGACTCCTTATCCTCCGCGGCGACTTGCCGCAGGCAGGCGGTGAAGGCCGAAACCGCGTCCAGCATGGTCGAGTATGCCTCGCCCCGGCGCTTCTGCATGTCGCGGCGGAGATAGGCCAGCGTCTTGTCGCGCACGCTGCGCAGGCCGGAATTCATGATGAAGAAGCGGTCGCCGCCGCTGCCCATCATCGTCACCTTGCGGGCCGAGGAAAGCTGCGACCCGCTGGTGATGCGGCCGTCCGACAGACCGATCAGGCCGTCGCGTGTCTTGATGCCAAGGCAATAGGTCATGATCGAAGGGGTCCCGAAGATGCGGCCTGGAGAGCGGGCGGCCGGGGGCGCCGCGTCCAAGCGCCGCACCTGACCATTGGCCGAGGCGATTCACCCCCACGGCCACGCTACACTTGTCCCACCGCCGGTAAATCCTTCGTTAAGGAGTTGCTTCATTGAGGAGTTGCCGCCGGTTCCGCGACCACAGCACCCGCCGGCAACGTCCGCGATGCCGTGCTCGCCGGATATTCACGCGATCGGGGTGTGGTGCGGCGCAAAAGTATAGGCCGGATACTTGCCGAACGGACTGTTGACAGCGCCCCCTGCCTAGCCCATAAAATCCTCATATTGCAGTGCAGCATTCCTGAGGCCGGATTGCGGCTTCGGGAACCGGCTGGACCGGATGCACAACGTATAAACGCAACGCAAACCGCTGCCGGCAGGCTTGTGCCCCGCTTCGCGGCGGCCGGGCCCATCGTCCAAACGTCGGCATCAGCCAGGAAGGAACGCGCGTCATGAACCAGTTCACGCCGAAGTCGCTCGAGAACGTCGCCGCCCAGGCGAAGGAGCAGTATGAAGGTCTGGTGAAGGCCGGGCAGGAGCAGACGGTCAAGCAGTTCGAGCAGACCGCGACCGCCGCCAAGGAGCAGTTCGAGAAGACCGCCGCCCAGATGCTGAAGAGCTACGAGGACCTGCAGGCCACCGGCAAGGCCAATGTCGAGGCCCTGATCGCCAGCAGCACCATCGCCGCCAAGGGCGCCGAGGATCTGGGCCGCGAGGTCGTCGCCTACGGCCAGTCGGCGCTGGACAAGTCGATCACCACCGGCAAGGCCCTGCTGGCCGCCAAGACCCTGCAGGAAGTCGTCGAGCTGCAGAACGATTTCCTGAAGTCGAGCTTCGACGCGATGCTGGCCGAGACCAGCCGCCTGCAGGAGCTGACCACCAAGGTCACCAACGAGGCGCTGGCCCCGCTGAACGCCCGCGTCACCGCCACGGTGGAGACCTTCTCCAAGCCGATCGCCGCCTGATCGATCCGATCCGATAGATCCTGACGGCCGGGGTTCAGCCATGGACCCCGGCTTCGCAATCGGCCCGGCAACCTCCACGCGGTTGCCGGGCCGATTGCGTTCCAACGAGGCATGGCTTGCAGGCCGGGTTTTTTGTGCAGTGCACAATATCTCATTGACTCAGAGCCCGGCCTCCCTTACATTCCGCTTATGTTGCAATGCAGCATATCTCGGGCGCCCGCCCAAACGGGGTCCGAGGGTTTCAACCCACTCCGCACCCGGTCGCCGAATCGTCGGGGCCGCGCGGTTGACCCCTGAGAGAGCGCGAGGAGCATAGCCATGTCCGACCAGATCACCGCCGTCACCAAGTCCGTCGAAGACGCCATCGCCACCGCCAAGCAGAACCTGGAAGGCCTCGTGAAGGCCCAGCAGGAGCAGGTCGAAAAGGCCTCCGCCCAGGTGCTGAAGGGCTATGACGAGCTGACCGTGCTGACCAAGCAGAACGTCGACGCCTTCGTGAAGTCCGGCACCGTCGTCGCCAAGGGCGCGGAAGAGGCCGGCAAGCAGGTCGCCGCCTTCACCCAGTCCTCGCTGGAGAAGAGCGTGTCGAACGCCAAGGCCCTGCTGGCGGTGAAGACGATCCAGGAACTGGTCGAGCTGCAGAACGCCTACGCCAAGGCCAGCATCGACGCGCTGGTGTCGGAAAGCACCAAGCTGCAGGAGCTGACCGTCAAGATCGCCAACCAGGCGCTGGCCCCGCTGAGCGCCCGCGTCAACGCCACGGTCGAGGTCCTGTCGAAGAAGGCCGCCTGACCGACGGAACCGGTCGGGCCTTGACCGGCCTGCCGATTGTTCCCAGGTGATGGCCCGCATTGCGGCGGCCCGGCATCCCGGACAGGGATGCCGGGCCATTTTGCGTTCGCTGTCCACCGAATCCCCGCGGTGCCGCGGAAAAGGGCTAGGGTTTTCCGCCGATTGCGGCCCGATCGAAAGCGATGTCTCCTATTACGGGGTAGCGGGAGGTCCGGCGGACCAAAGGAGGGTCTGCCAAATGGAGGGTGACTGAAAACGGCCCCTTCCCACCGCGACCGAAATGCCCATATCATTCACATAGACAGTGCATCGCGATGACATTCGACTGGGACCATGGCCGACTCTGACAAGCAGGGCAACGACGGCACGAACAGCGGCGTGGTCGTAAAGGCCAAGCCAAAGACCAAAAAGCCGTCGATGTATAAGGTCTTGATGTTGAACGACGATTACACTCCCATGGAGTTCGTCGTTCTCGTTCTCGAACGCTTCTTCAGCAAATCGCGGGAGGAAGCGACACAGATCATGCTGCATGTGCACCGGCGGGGTGTGGGGTTGTGCGGCGTGTTCACCTACGAGGTGGCGGAGACGAAAGTCACGCAGGTGATGGACTTTGCACGCCAGCACCAGCACCCGCTGCAATGCACGTTAGAAAAGGATTAGACCCACACATGCTGTCGCGTAACCTGGAACAGACGCTGCACCGAGCCCTGGCCCACGCGAACGAGCGCAGGCATGAATACGCGACGCTCGAACATCTGCTTCTCGCGTTGACCGAAGACTCCGATGCTACCGCCGTCTTGCGCGCTTGCGGGATCGACCTCGACCGACTGCGCGCGGAACTGTCGGATTACCTCGACAACGAACTTGCGAACCTTATCACGAACAGGCCCGATGACGCCAAGCCGACGGCTGGTTTCCAACGGGTTCTGCAGCGTGCGGCCATCCACGTCCAGTCGTCGGGACGTGAGGAGGTGACGGGAGCAAATGTCCTCGTCGCCTTGTTCTCTGAACGCGAGAGCCACGCGGTTTATTTCCTGCAGGAGCAGGAGATGACCCGGTTCGACGCGGTCAACTACATCTCTCACGGAATCGCGAAGGCTCCGGGCCGCTCGGAAACCAAGCGGGTCTCGGGCGCTGACGACGAGGCGGCGGCGGAGAAGGTCGTGAAAAAAGGCAGCGAAGCGCTCGAGGCTTACTGTGTCAACCTGAACAAGAAGGCGTCCGGCGGGAAGATCGATCCGCTGATCGGCCGGGAGCAGGAGGTCGAACGGACCATCCAGATCCTGTGCCGGCGGTCGAAGAACAATCCGCTGTATGTCGGCGACCCCGGTGTCGGCAAGACCGCCATCGCCGAGGGCCTGGCCCGCCGCATCGTCCAGCAGGAAGTGCCGGAGGTGCTGCGCAACGCCACCATCTTCGCGCTCGACATGGGCTCGCTGCTGGCCGGCACGCGCTACCGCGGCGATTTCGAGGAGCGGCTGAAGGCCGTCGTGTCGGAACTCGAGGCGACGGAGGGGGCCATCCTCTTCATCGACGAGATCCACACGGTGATCGGCGCCGGCGCCACCTCGGGCGGTGCGATGGATGCCTCGAACCTGCTGAAGCCGGCGCTGGCCTCCGGTTCGCTGCGCTGCATCGGGTCGACCACCTACAAGGAATACCGCAGCTACTTCGAGAAGGACCGGGCGCTGGTCCGCCGCTTCCAGAAGATCGACGTCAACGAGCCGTCGGTCGAGGATGCGATCAAGATCCTGCAAGGCCTGAAGCCCTACTACGAGAAGCACCACAAGGTCACCTACACCAACGACGCCATCCGCGTCGCGGTGGAGCTGTCGGCCAAGTACATCGGCGACCGCAAGCTGCCCGACAAGGCCATCGACATCATCGACGAGGTCGGTGCCGCGCAGATGCTGCTGCCGGAGAACAAACGCCGCAAGAAGATCGGCGTGAAGGACGTGGAGGCGGTGGTCGCCAAGATCGCCCGCATCCCGCCGAAGTCGGTCAGCCGCGACGACAAGGAAACGCTCCTCAACCTGGAGCGCGACCTGAAGACCATGGTCTTCGGCCAGAACAAGGCGATCGACGCGCTGGTCTCCGCCATCAAGCTGGCGAGGGCCGGCCTGCGCGAGCCGGAGAAGCCCATCGGCAACTACCTGTTCACCGGCCCGACCGGTGTCGGCAAGACCGAGGTGGCCCGCCAGCTCGCCATGACTCTCGGCATCGAGCTGACTCGCTTCGACATGTCGGAGTATATGGAGCGGCACACGGTGTCGCGCCTGATCGGCGCACCTCCGGGCTATGTCGGCTTCGACCAGGGCGGCATGCTGACCGACGCCATCGACCAGCACCCGCACTGCGTCCTGCTGCTGGACGAAATCGAGAAGGCCCACCCGGATCTGTTCAACATCCTGTTGCAGATCATGGACCACGGCAAGCTGACCGACCACAACGGCAAGATCGTCGACTTCCGCAACGTCATCCTGATCATGACCTCGAACGCCGGGGCCGCCGACATGGCCAAGCCCGCCATCGGCTTCGAGCGTGACCGCCGGGTCGGCGAGGACATCGAAGCGGTCGAGAAGATGTTCACGCCGGAGTTCCGCAACCGTCTCGACGCGATCATCCCGTTCGCGCCGCTGACTCAGGAGGTCATCAACCGCGTCGTCGACAAGTTCATCATGCAGATGGAAGCGCAGTTGGAAGACCGCGGCGTGTCCATCGAGCTGAACGAAGAGGCGCGCGAGTGGCTGGGCAAGAAGGGCTACGACCCGCTCTACGGCGCCCGTCCGCTTGGCCGCGTGATCCAGGAGTACATCAAGAAGCCGCTGGCGGAAGAGCTGCTGTTCGGCAAGCTCAGCAAGGGCGGCCTGGTCAAGGTCACCGTCAAGGACGACAAGCCGGCCTTCGACTATGCCGAGGGCAACCGGCCGAAGCGCACCTCCGGCGACGACGACGAGGAAATGGTGTCGGAGATGGTCGAATAACTCGGCTGCTCCGTTCCAAATCGTGAAAAAGGGGGGCCGTCCGCGGCCCCCCTTTCTGTTGTCCACCTGGCGGATGCGCTCTTTTGCATCGTCTCGTCACCGCGCGATACTTTTGCGCGAACGCCGGACTGCGCTATGGTCGGCACCATGACCGATCCCGCCGCCATGCAGTCCGCCGCCATGCAGTCCGCCGCCCAGCAGTCCGCAGATGCGCAGGCCCCCTTGCTGCCAGCGCCCGACGCGTTGCGCATCGCCTTCGCCTGCGCCGACACGGACGAGGCGCGCGCCGCCCGCACCCGGCTGGTCCACCGCTACGGCAACGCCACCCCGGACGAGGCCGACGTGATCGTGGCGCTGGGCGGCGATGGCTTCCTGTTGGAAACGCTGCACCGGGCACTCACCCGTGATCGCGAACAGCCGACACCGGTCTATGGCATGAACCGCGGGTCGGTCGGCTTCCTGCTGAACGCCTACCGCGAGGAGGATTTGGCGGAGCGCATCGTGGCATCGCAGCATGTCCGTCTGCACCCGCTGCGCATGATCGCCACCCGGGTGAATGGCGAGCGGGTGGAGGCGCTGGGCATCAACGAAGTGTCGCTCCTGCGCGAGACGCGGCAGGCGGCCAAGCTGCGCATCACGATCGACGGGGTGATCCGGCTGCCGGAGCTGATCTGCGACGGCGCCCTGGTGGCGACGCCGGCCGGCAGCACCGCCTACAACCTGTCGGCCCATGGCCCCATCGTGCCGCTGAACGCCGGCGTCCTGGCCCTGACCCCGATCAGCGCCTTCCGCCCGCGGCGCTGGCGTGGCGCCCTTCTGCCCCACGCCGCCCGGATCACCTTCGACGTTCTGGAAGAGGTGAAGCGCCCGGTCAGCGCCGTCGCCGACTTTACCGAGGTGCGCGAGGTTCTGCAGGTGGAGGTTCAGGAATGCCGCGAGGTCGGTCTGACCCTGCTGTTCGACCCGGAACTGAATTTCGAGGAACGCATCCTGAAGGAGCAGTTCGCGCCCTGACCCCTTACTCCCCCGCCCCTTTACGCCCGCCTTGCGACCCAGACGGCGGTCAGGTCGTCGCGCAGGGGCAGGCGGGTGCGGGCGTAGAAGCTGTCCATCATCGGGCCGAGCGGGTGCACGCGATCCTTGGCCAGCGCGTCGCGGACGAAGTCGGGCACGGCGTCCTGCCCCAGCGGGCCGAGTTCGTCGCCGCCGCATTCGATCAGCGCGTCGCTGTAGAGGAACAGGAAGCCGCCGCGCGGCAGGCGAAAGCTGTGGTCGACATACTGCGCCCGCCGCGAGGCCCCCAGCACCAGACCGGCCGAATCGAGCAGCCGGATGTCCGGCCCGTCGCCCTTCGTGCCGGCCGGCGTGCCCAGCACCGGGTTGGGCGACCCCGCCGCGGCGAAGGTCAGCGTGTCGGTGGCAAGGTCGAGGATGCCGAAGAAAGCGGTGGCGAACTGTCCTGTCGGCAGCACGTCCTTCAACGCGGCGTTCAGTTGCGCCAACCATTGCGACGGCGCCACATGATGCATGGGAAAGCGGTCGATCAGCGTGTGCAGGCGGAAGGTGTTGATCGCCGCGGTGATGCCATGCCCGGCGAAGTCGACCATCAGAAGCCCGAGCCGCCGGTCGCCCAGCGGGTAGAGCCCCCAGAAATCGCCGCCCAACTCCGACGATGTCTCGAAATGGGCGTCCAACGTCAGGCCGTAGCGGTCGGCCACCTCCGCCAGCCGGCGGCTTTCCGGCAGAAGCGAGGTCTGCATGGCGCGGGCATGCGAAAGCTCGCGCTGGACCCGCTCGCGGAAGGCGGCGAGATCGCTGAACAGCTTGCGCTTTTCCAGCTGATGGCGGACACGGGCGACGCATTCGCCGGGTTTGATCGGCTTGGAGATGAAATCGCTGCCGCCGGCCTCGAAACAGCGCACCTGCTCCTCGTCGCTGTCCAGCGCGGTCTGGAACAGGACCGGCAGCTCCTCATGCGTCGCGTTGCGGCGCAACGCCTCGCACATCTCCCAGCCGTTCATCACCGGCATGTCGACGTCGAGCAGGACGAGGTCGGGACGGAAGCGGTCAACGGCCGCCAGCCCTTCCCGGCCGTTCTCGGCGAAGGCGATGTCGGTGATGCCGGCGCGGCGGATCACCAGGGCCAGCGATTTGCGGTTGAACTCGTTGTCGTCGACGATCAGGACACGGCAGTCCGACAGCGACAGGGCGGGAACCGGCATGAAGGCTCCGTCAGCGGTCGAACTGAAGGACGGTGCAGCGCCCGCCGTCGGTCACCGTCACGCGGGAGGCCAGCGTGCGCATGAAGACGAAGCCCCGGCCCGACCGCGCCTTGTTGCCGGTGGTTGCCGGCGCGAGCGCGACGTCGAAACCGCCGCCCTGGTCCACCACGGCGATGGCGATGCTGCGCTCGTTCCAGCGGCAGAAGATGTCCAGCCGCCGCCGCACCACGGCAGGGTCGCCCAGCCGGTCGCGCATCATCTCGCCGAAGCGGCGATAGCCGCCGGGCTCACCCTTGACCGCGCTGGACAGGCCGAGATTGCCGTGGACGATAGCATTGGCGACCGCCTCGTGCAGGCAAAGCTCCACGTTGGACCGGCGCTGCGGGTCCAGCGCCCCGCGCCGGACCAGTTCGTCGCAGATCAGGACCGGACATTGCAGGCCATAGGCGCTGCCGGTGGTCAGCGACAGGTAGAATCCGGGCAGGCGCGGATGCTCCGCCGCCGGCGCGCCCGACCAGTCGTCCAGGAGCGCCGCGCATTCGTCGGTTCCCTCCCCCAACTCGACCGTCAGGAAGGGGCTGCGGTCGAAGGCGGCGCGCAGCCGGTCGCGGTCCGCCCGCTCGAGCAGTTGTGCCTCCACCGCCGGACAGACGCCCTCCGCAGCGTCCGGCAGGCAGGCCGTCCCGACCCCGGTGCCGTCGAAGCGGGAGAAGATCCGGGCGGCCATGTCCGCCGGCACACGGTCGCGCAGCACGCTGAACGCACGGAGCGCCGGTTCGGCCGGGCTGTCGGGAAGGGCGGCATCCATGGCGGCAATCTCCCCAGTGAAAGGGACCGGCGCTGCCGGCGGCGGAAGGCCGGCTGCCGGATGTTCAATATTCGAAGGTGATGATCTCGGACAGGCGGGCGAGCTCGATCGACCGCCTCACGTCGCCGGCCGCCCCGCGGACGATCAGCTTCGTGTTCCGGGTCTCCGCCTCTTCCTGCAGGATCAGCAGCATGCCGAGACCGGCGGAGTCGATGAACTCAAGCGCCGACAGGTCGAGCACGACCCGGCTGCCCCCCAGGTCCTGCAGCTGGGTCACGATATCGACCAGACGGTCGTGGTCAGTGAACTCCATCCGCCCGGACAGCCAGATCTCGGACTCCGCATCGGCTCTGATCGTCTTGAATTCCATACTTCCCCTCACCCATCGGTCGCCGGCCGGCCACGCGCGTGCAGTCCGGACGGCCCTCATACGAATGCGCGCGAAACACCGGACATCCGCCTATGCACAGTAGTGCAACCCCGGGGTATGTCTCAAGCGCGGATGCCGCACGGATTGTCCCTTTCACCCTGGCGCGACACTTTTCCCCTGCGCGACACCCCGGGTTCACCCCCATGGACGCGCCGCCCGCAACGGGGTAGAACGTCTTGACGGGCGCACGTGCGCCGCGTGCCGCACCAACGAACGTCCGGAACGGCAGTGCATGACCAGGATCGCTGAGGCGTGGCGGCGCGTGCCGGCGGTATCGGCAAAATTCCTGCTGATCCTGGTCCCAAGCCTGGTGGTCACCGTCTCGCTGTTTTCCGCCCTGTTCTTCTACGACCGCTACCAGGATCTGCAGGCGGCCCAGCGGGACAAGGTGGCGACCATCGCCGACATCAATGCGGCGGCGTTGTCCAACAACCTGTGGACCTTCGACGTCCAGGCGATCCGCAACGTGATCCAGGCCATCGGCGCCAACCGCGAGCTGGTCTGCGTCGAGGTGACGGACGATCTGGCCGACGGGCTGTTCGCCTGGCCGGGGCCGAGCTGCCCCTTGAGCGGCGACGCCAACATCGAACGGCGCGCCATCCGGGTGCAGAACCTCCAGGTCGGCACCATCACCCTGCACTACGACCACAAGGTCGCGCGTGAACAGTTGCGGCAGGAGGTGGTGAACACCGCCGTCCTCCTTCTGCTGATGCTGGCCGGCACCATCGCGGCGGCTCTGGCGGCGCTTCGGCTGACGGTGGGACGGCCGCTGCGGCGGCTGATCGCCTCCATCCTGGAATCGGAACGCGGCGGCGGGCTTCAGCCGGTGGATTGGCGCGCCTCCGACGAGCTCGGCCGGGTGATCCAGGCCCACAACGCCATGCTCGCCCGCCTGGGGCAGGAGGAAGCCGCCCTGCGCAAGAGCGAGCAGCGGCTGGCGCTGGCCATCACCGCCACCCGCTCCTCCGTCTGGGACTACGACCTGCGGACCGGGCAGTATTGGTGGTCGAAGGAGTTCCCCGCCCTGCTCGGCTACGGGCCGAACGATCTGACCATGACGACGGAGACCTGGGCGTCGCTGCTGCATCCGGACGAAGCGGAACGGGTGATGGCCGAGTCGCGGCGGCGGCTGCGCGACCGGGCCATGGCCTACACCGCGGTCTACCGAATGCGCCGGCGCGATGGCCGCTGGGCCTGGATCGAGGATCGCGCCACCGCACAGCGCGACCCCGACGGCCGCGCCCGGCGGCTGACCGGCACCATGTCGGACGTCACCGAACGGGTGCGGGCGGAACTGGACCTGGCGCACGAGCGCAACGTGCTGCAGGTCACGCTGGACAACACCGACCAGGGCATCATCAAGGTCGACGGCGGCGGCCGCGTGGTGATGGCGAACAGCCGCGCGGCGGAACTGTTGAACATCCCGCCGGACATGCTGACCGGCACCCCGCGCTTCGCCGACGTGGTTGCCCTCCAGCGCCGCCAAGGCGAGTTCGGCGAGATGGGCGACGATCCCGACCTGTATCTGAGTTACGGGATCGGCGGCCCGGATGGCGGCCCCCACGGCGGGTTGGACGGCGGCCCCGGCGGCCAACCCGACGAGCCGGCCGGCACCATCGACCAGCCCTTCACCTTCAAGCGCCGCCGCCCCGACGGCCGGATCGTGGAGGTGCGCACCAACCCGCTGCCGGAGGGCGGCTTCGTCCGCACCCTGACCGACGTGACGGTGGAGGCGCGGTCGGCCGAGGAAATCTTCAACGCGATGCAGGAACTGGAGAAGGCATATGCCGACCTGAAGGAGACCCAGGCCAATCTCGTCCAGGCGGAGAAGATGGCCTCGCTCGCCCTGCTGGTCGCCGGCGTGGCGCACGAGATCAACACGCCCATCGGGATCGCCTTCGGCTGCGCCACCCATCTGTCGGGACGGACCGGCACCCTGGCCGAAGCGTTCGAGCGCGGGACGATGAAGAAGTCCGACCTCGCCGCCTATGTCGCCACCGCGGCTGAGTCCTCCCGCCTGATCGAACAGAACCTGACCCGCGCCGCCGAGCTGATCCAGAGCTTCAAGCGGGTCGCCGTCGACCAGACCAGCGAGGAGCGGCGCCGCTTCGACCTGCTGGCTTATCTGGAGGAGGTGGTGACCTCGCTCGGTCCCACCCTGCGCAAGAGCCGCCACCGCGTCGCCATCGCCTGCTCGCCCGGCATCCAGATGGACAGCTTCCCCGGCGCGCTGAGCCAGGTGGTGACCAACCTGGTGATGAATGCGCTGACCCACGCCTTCCCGTCCGACTGCAAGGGGCACATGGTGATCGACGTGGACGAGATGCCGGACGACGAGGTGGAGATCCGCTTCGCCGACGACGGAGTCGGCATCCCGGCGGAAAACCTGCCCAAGGTGTTCGAGCCTTTCTTCACGACCCGGCGCGGGTCGGGCGGCAGCGGGCTGGGGCTGCACATCGTCTTCAACCTGGTCACCCAGTCGCTGGGCGGGCGGATCTCGGTTGACAGCGTTGCCGGCGATGGAACTACCTTCACCCTGCGCATTCCGCGGACCGCCGCCAATCCGCAGGCGGCCCCGCACCCCCAATCGCAGCCGCAACCGCAACCACAGCCGTCCCACCTTCCGACGCCCGTCCCGCTGGAGACCGACCCCGCATGAGCACCGGCGCCGCCTTTGACGACGACGAGATTCTGTTCGCCGACGAGGAGGCGGAGGGCCTTGCGGATCGCTCCGGCGCCACGGCGGTCCAGCGCGCGCCCGCGCACGACCCGGCCGCCCCGCCCTGGACCATCCTGGTGGTGGACGATGAATCGGACGTCCATTCCATGACCGGCCTGCTGCTGGCCGACGTCGTCTTCCAGCGGCGGCGGCTGGAACTCGTCAGCTGCTTCACCGCGGCGGACGCCCGCGCAGTGCTGGAACACCGCCGCGACATCGCCGTGATCCTGCTGGACGTCGTGATGGAGGAGGATGACTCCGGCCTGAAGCTGGTCCGCTGGATCAGGGACGATCTGGGAAACCGCGACGTCCGCATCATCCTGCGCACCGGCCAGCCGGGGCAGGCGCCGCAGCGCGACGTGATCGTCGATTACGACATCAACGACTACAAGCCGAAGGCCGACCTGTCCGCGGAGAGCCTGTTCACCGCCGTGATCGCGGCGTTGCGCGCCTTCGACCAGATCCAGTCGATCGAGACCCGCGTGGCTGAACGCACGCGCGAACTGCGCGAAAGCCGCGAGCAGGCGGAGGAGGCGACCAAGGCCAAATCGGCCTTCCTCGCCACCATGAGCCACGAGATCCGCACGCCGATGAACGGGGTGCTGGGCATGCTCGGCCTGCTGGAACGGACCGAACTGGACGAGCATCAGCGCGACACCGTCGCCACCATGCGCGAATCGGCCAGTGCGCTGTTGCGGATCATCGACGACATCCTGGATTTCTCCAAGATTGAAGCCGGGAAGATGGATCTGGAACGGGTGCCGCTGTCGGTCCCGGCCCTGGTCGAAGGGGTGGCGGAAACGCTGGCGCCCGCCGCCGGGGCGAAGGGGCTGGCGCTGCTGACCTATGTGGACCCTGCAATTCCGCCGGCCCTGCTGGGCGATCCGGTGCGGCTGCGCCAGATCCTGTTCAATCTTGCCGGCAACGCCATCAAGTTCACCGAGGCCGGCCGCGTCGTCCTGCGTGCCGAACTTGAGCCCGCAGCCGCGGTTGACAATGACGATGGCGGCGCGGAGCCGCTGCTGCGCATCGCGGTCTGCGACACGGGGATCGGCATCGCCGAATCCACCTGCCAGCGCCTGTTCCAGCCCTTCACCCAGGCGGAAAGTTCGACCACCCGGCGATTCGGCGGCACCGGGCTTGGATTGTCGATCAGCCGGCGGCTGGCCGCGCTGATGGGCGGCGAGATCGGGGTGGAAAGCGAACCCGGCGCCGGCTCCACCTTCTGGCTGCGCCTGCCGCTGGCCCGCGCGGCGGCCCCCGCCCCGGCGGAGGACGGCAGCGACTCCATCGGGCTGGACGGCCTGACGGTGCTGCTGGGCGTGCCCGACGATACCGAGCGCGGGTTCCTCGCCCGCTATCTGGAGCAGGCCGGCGCCCGCGTGCTGCCCGCCGCCTCCCCGCCCGAACTGGCGACCCAGGCCCGCGTAGCGCGGGAGGCCGGATGCGCCGTCGGCGTCGTCACCATCGACGAGGCGCTGCATGTTCCCGCCGCGGCCTGTGCACCCGACGAGTTCGGCCGCCGCAGCGGCGAGCCCCGTCCGCCGGTGGTCCTGCTCTGCCACGAGACGGGGGGAGAGGCGTCCGCCACCTCCCGTCCCGGCACGCGGGGCGCGGAGCCCGGCACCGTGGTGCTGAGCCGCCCGATACGCCGGCTGGTGCTGCTGCGCGCGGTGGCGATCGCCGCCGGGCGGCTGGTTCCCCCGCCCGCCGCCCCGCCCGCCGCCCATGCCTGTCCCCATGACGCCGCCCCCGACGGCGCCTCCTCCACGCCCGCCGCCGGCCGTACCGCCGCCACGAAACCGTCCGCCCCCGCCGCGCCCAGCGTGGAAGAGGCGATGGCCCAAGGACGCCTGATCCTGGTGGCGGAAGACAATCCGGTGAACCGCAAAGTTCTGCTGATGCAGTTGCAGGCATTGGGCTATGCCGCGGAGATGGCTCCGGGCGGGGCGGAGGCGCTGGCTGCACTGGACGCCATGCGCCAAGGCCGGCGCCGCTACGCCCTGCTGTTGACCGACGTCCAGATGCCGGAGATCGACGGCTTCGAGCTGACCCGCCGCATCCGCGCCGCCGAGGCGGGTATCGGCGAACCGGGTTTTGGCAGCCGCCTGCCGATCGTCGCGATCACCGCCAACGCCGCCCCCGCCGACATCGAGAACTACCGCGCCGCCGGCATGGACGATGTGCTGAGCAAGCCGCTGGAGCTGTCGCAACTGGCCGTCGCCCTCGCCCGCTGGATGCCGCCGGCGCCGGTTTCGTCCGATGCGGCGGAGAGCGCTCCACCGCCATCCGCCCCGCCGCCTGTCCCACTGCCTATCCCACTGCCTGTCCCGCCGGCCGGCGGCGAAGCGCTGATCGAACTCGGCAGCCTGCGGGCGCTGTGCGGGGGTGATGCGGCGATGCTGGCGGAACTGCTGAACGATTTCGTCACCATCGGCCGCGGGATCGTCGCCGATCTGGTTACGGCGCTGGGCAACGGCGACCGCGACTGGATGCGGGCCTGCGCCCACAATCTGAAAGGCTCCTCGCGCAACGCCGGTGCCAAGCCGCTGGCGGAGGCGGCCCGTGTGCTGGAGCAGGCCGCCGCCGAGGGTGTGCCGCTTTCCCAGCTTGCGGAGGCGGCCGACCGGCTGCGCGGCAGCTTCGCGGCGACTTGCGAGGCCATCGGCAAGGAGTTGGCCGAAGCGGAAAGTCCGGCACGATGAACGATCCGACGATCCGCCACCCCAGCCGGCGGGAGGCGCTGGGCTTTCTGCTGGGTGCCACCGTGGCGACGACGGCATCGCCGTTGCGGGCCCAGAATGCACCGCTCCAGAATGCCCCGCCCCAGAATGCCCCGCCCCAGAATACCCCGACAGAGGTCGGCGTGCCCCGGCTGGGCGAGGAACTGACGCCCTTCGGGGCGGTGCGCGCCGGCAACCGCACGCGGGCGATCCCCGCCTGGACCGGGGGGCTGACCCAGGCGCCGCGCGGCTATGTGCCCGGCCGCCCCTCCCCCGATCCCTACATCGAGGATGTCCGCTGGTTCACCGTCGGCGCCGCCGATGTGGAGCGCTACAAGGTCCGGCTGACCGCCGGGCAACAGGCGCTGCTGGAAAAATATCCGGAAAGCTTCGAACTGGCGCTGTTCCCCTGCCGGCGCAGCGCCGCCGCCCCGCAACGCATCTATGACGCATCGATGGCGAACGCCGACCGGACCTCGCTGGGGGCGAACGGACTGGTCCTGCGCGATGCCGCGGTCGGCGTGCCCTTCCCCATCCCCGCCAACGGGCTGCAGGCGATGTGGAACCACAAGCTGCGCTGGCGTGGCGAGCGGGTCTCGCGCACCGGCCTGACCATCGTCCAATCCGGCGACGGGTCGCGGTCGCAGACACGGCTGCGCGAGGATTTCCTCTCTCCTTACGCTGCCGGGGACACGGCGGCACCGCCGCTGCTCTACCGCCGCACGATTCTGGAACCGCGGGAACAGGCCGGCAGCAGTCTGGTGCTCCAGTCGACGCTCGACCCAATCGCCGCGCGGACCCGCGCCTGGGCGCGGGAGGGTGAACGCGGCCGGGTGGTGCCGGCGCCCGATTTCGCCTATGACACGCCGGACCCGGTGACGGGCGGCATCTGCACCGCCGATATGCTGGACATGTTCAGCGGCGCGCTCGACCGCTTCGACTTCACGCTGGTCACGCGGCGCGAGATGTACATGCCCTACAACGCCCACCGGCTGACCAACCCCGGCCTGACGGTGCGGGACATCCTGTGGCCGGGCCATCCCAACCCGCAGTTCCTGCGCTATGAGATGCACCGGGTCTGGGTGGTGGACGCCCGGCTGAAGCCGAACTTCCAGCACGCCCTGCCCGACCGCACCTATTACCTGGACGAGGACAGCTGGCAGATCCTGGCGTCGGAGCATTACAACGGCAAGGGCGAGCTTCTGCGCTACGCCGAGGCGCATCCGATCCCTCATTGGCAGGTCCCGGCCCTGGTTCCGACGGTGGAGTTCGCCTTCGATCTGACCGCCGATCGCTATGTCGCCCGCGGCGGCGACAACGGCCTGCCGCCGCCGCAGTTCGACGCACCGCTCAAGCCGGAAGACTTCACCCCCGAGGCCCTGGTCCGCCGCGGGCGTCGGGGGTGAGGATTCCCATGCTTACGTCGACCCGGTCTGCCGCACGTCGTGGACTTCGGCCGGCTGGGTGGCGTGGCGGTTCAGCACCTCGAGCGCGATGCGTTCGCGGGCGGCGTCGCCGACATTGACCCACAGCAGGATGCCGCCCTTGTTGAGATGCTGCAGCATCGGCTCGTTGCGCTTGTCGGTGATCCATTGCGACAGGAAGGAGCCGGCGGCCCCGCTGCCAACCCCGGCAGCCGCAGCCGCAGCGGCGGCGGCGAGCGCCGTCCCGCCGGTGGCCAGGATGGCGCCGGTGGCGATGATGGCGCCGACATAGGCGGGGAAGCCGACGGCGGCACCCTGGCCGCTGCCGATGTCCTCCGGCGAGATGTAGGCCTGCCGCGGGGCGTCGGGATCGTGGGCGAGGCTGCCGACATCGCCGGGCACGCTGCCCAGCCGCTCGCGGATCGTCTCGTCGTTGGCCAGCAGGCTCAGCTCATGGCGCTGGAAACCGGCCAGCGTCAGGTCGTCGATGGCGTTCTGCAGGGACTCGCGGCTGTCGAAGATCGCCACCGCCTCGCGCACCGTGGCGTCCGTCGTCCCTCCGGTGTCTCCCGTCCAGGCGCTGGAATCGATTGTGGTCGGGTTCTGGTCGCGGCTCTCGATCATGCCTCCACCCCTTCGCTTCGCAGGAAGTCCGTACAATCCGGATCCAACCGCGAAGCGGGGCCAAGGTTCCGCCCTTGCTTCCGCCGGGGCTTCCGATAAGGCGTTCGATCAGGAGCGCCCGGCTGCGGCGGGCGGAGGCACGGCGCCGCGCGGCTCCGGCATGGCGCCCAGGAACCACCAGAGGCCGAGCCCGATCAGCACGGCCTTCACCAGCAGGAACAGGGCGATGTGGCGGGCAAGCGGGTTGCGGAGCGCGGTACGAAGCAAGGCGGTCCCCCAGGCGAATGCGGCGCGCGCACGGAACAGGCAAGGCCGATCTGGCAAAGGCGCCCGTCTTTTGGCTAGTATCCGGCACCCCTGCTGTCAAGGAAGGACACCCGCCATGAAGCGGCTCCTGCTCGCCACCCTCCTCGCCGCCGGCCTGTCCGCCGGCTCCGCCGCCCCGGCGCTCGCCCAGATCAGCCTGTTCCAGGACACCGGGCTGATGCAGGCGGTCAACGAGGGCGATGTCGCCAAGGTGAAGGGCGCCCTGTTGCGGGGCGAGAACCCCAACCAGGCCGACATCCACGGCAAGACCGCCCTGCTGGCCGCGGTGGACCGGTCCAACCCGGCAATGGCCGGCCTGCTGCTGGACGGCGGCGCCAACGTCAACCGCGCCGACAAGGGCGGGAACACCCCGCTGCTGACCGCGGCCGAGAACGGCAACCCGGAACTGATCGACCTGCTGCTGAAGAAGGGCGCCAAGGTCGACCAGGAGAACCGCGAGGGCATGACCCCGCTGATGGTCGCCGCCCGCGCCGGCCGCGCCGACGTGGTGGACCGGCTGCTGAAGGCCGGGGCCAAGGTCGACCGTTCCGACTTCACCGGCCGCACCGCACTGAACTGGGCGCAGGAAAGCCGCAACGCCCGTGTCGGCACCCTGCTGCGCCAAGCCGGCGCCCGCTGATGCCTATCCTCTAGTCGCGGAGACGCCATGTTCGGTTCGGCCTTCGGCGGTCCCGGCCCGCTGCTGCTTCTGCTGCTGGCGCTGGGGATCGACGCGCTGTTCGGCGATTGGCTGGACCGTATCCTGCCCGACCCGGCGGGGCTGGCGCGGCGCTTCTGCAACGCCGCCGACGCCCGGCTGAACCGGGCGGAGCGCGGCGCCTCGGCGCAGCTGTTCCGCGGGACGCTGGTGGTGCTGGCGCTGCTGCTGATCGCCGTGGCGGCGGGGCTGGCGGTCGAATGGGTCGGCTCCATCGGCCGCGGCTGGATGCTGGAACTGTTGGCCCTGCTCTGCGGCCTGCGCGGGCGGGCGGCCTGGACCCGCGTGCGTGCGGTGCGCCGCGCGCTGGAGAGCGGCGGGGTGGTCCCCGGCCAGGAGGCGATCCAGTCGCTGACCCGCCGCCATGTCTATGGCCTGGACGAGCACGGCATCGCCCGCGCGGCGGTGGAGGCCGCGGCCCGCGCCTTCGACCGCAAGCTGGTTGCACCGGTCTTCGGCTATGCCCTGCTCGGCGTGCCGGGCCTGTTCGTCTGGACTGCGATGGACGGCGCCGACGCCGCGCTCGGCAGTCCGGGCGTCCGTCATGGCCGCTTCGGATCGACCGCGGCGACGCTGGACGACGCGCTGAACGCCCTGCCCGCCCGGCTGGCGGGCCTGCTGCTGGCGCTCGCCGCCCCCTTCATCGGCACCGCCAAGGCCGGCGGCGCTTTCCGCACGCTGCGCAGCGACGCGCGCAAGCACCCGTCGCTGAACATGGGATGGCCCATCGCGGCGATGGCGGGCGCGCTGGGCCTCGCACTGGGCGGCCCGCACCGCGACGGCGGCGTCGTCATCACCGAAAGCTGGATCGGCGACGGCCGCGCCCGCGTCACCCCCGCCGACATCGGGCGAGCGCTCGCTCTATCCGCGGTCGCAGCATTGCTGCTGGTCGGGCTGGTGGCGCTGCTGCTGTGGGGCGTGGCGGGGATCTAACCGATCCAGGCAGCCCTGCGCACAGGGCACGGCAATGTCACGCCCTTGGCAGGGCAGCAACCTCGCGTCGTCCATATACTAGTATGGCAACCTTGGAAAAGCGGGGCCATGGGTATGGGGGAGACGAGTACGGCTGCGGGCGCGCCTGCCGCTGCCGGTGACGCCGCGCTGGCGGAGCGATCCTTGGCCGAACGATCCTTGGCCGAACGGCGCTCGGGCCGCGCGGGCATCTTCTGGATGATCCTGACCACGCTGCTGTTCGTCACCCAGGACGCCACCACACGCGTCCTTGCCCAAAGCTACCCGGTGATGGAAGTCGCCTGGGCGCGCTTCGCCGTCCATATGCTGCTGGTCGGATGCATCGTCGCGTGGCGCAGCCCGCATCTGATGGTGTCGCGCCGGCTGCCCCTGCAACTCGTCCGCTCCTGCCTGCTGTTGGCGACCACGCTGCTTGCCGTCCTGGCGTTGCGCAGCATCTCCTTCGCCGAGGTGCAGGCGATTGCCGCCGCCGTTCCGGTTCTGGTGACGGCGCTATCCGTCCCGCTGCTGGGCGAGAAGGTCGGCTGGCGGCGCTGGGTCGGTGTTCTGGCCGGCATGGCCGGCGCGCTGATCATCGTCGGGCCGGTGGGGGGAACCTTCCAATGGGCCCTGGCGCTGCCGCTGGGTGCAGCCTTCTGCAACGCGCTGTATCAGATCGCCACGCGCAAGCTGAAGGGCGTGGATTCACCGACAACGACCATCTTCTACACCGGCATGGTCGGTACGTTGGTCTGTACGGCGGCCCTGCCCTTCAACTGGGTGACGCCGGACCTGACCGGGGCGGCCTTGATGATCCTGCTGGGGACGCTGGGCGGTATCAGCCATTTCTGCCTGATCCGTGCCTACAGCGCCGCCCCCGCCGCGACCGTGGCGCCCTTCGGCTACACGACGCTGGTCTGGGCGGCGGTCTATGCGCTGATGCTATTCGGCGAGGATCTGCGCCTGTCGACCATCGCCGGCACCACCGTGATCGTCGCCAGCGGCGTCTACATCTTCTATCGGGAACAGGTGCGGTTGCGGCAGGCGTCGTGAGGCATCAGGCCGCCCCTGTTTATGCCGGCTGCGGCCCGACATCCTCCACCATGTAGAACGGCCCCCGCCGGTCGCGCTCGACCCGCAGGATGAAGCGGCTGATCCCGCCGGCCTTGATGGTCCAGAGATCATCGCCGTCATCCAGCGGGCGAAGCTCCAGCTCGTCCGGCACCGGCGCTTCGCCCAGCCGCTTCAGGATGCGGTCGGCACGGGTGCGGTCGATGGCGGGCAGGCTTTCGGCGGCACGGGCGTCGAAGCGGTCGCTCTTCACATAGCGGGTGCCGGAACCCTGGATCGGGCTGGACGGCCGCCCCGGCTGCATCCGCGCGCGTGCCGCCATCAGCCGCCAGCGCGCCATGCCGCAGGCCTGCACCGCCGCGGCATGGACGGCGGAAACCCGCTCGATCAGGTCCGGGAACAGCGGCATCAGCTCCCGCCGCTTGTAGGCGACGCGGCTCATCAGGTCGTGGATGGAGCGTTCGGCCGTCGCGGCGGCTTCCGGCAACTCATCGGTCTCGGCCGCCAGCAACGCCGGAATGGCGTCGAGCGCCGCCCCCGCCACCAGGGCGTCGATGCGGGCCAGCGCCGCCGCCCCGGCCGCATCGGTGCGGGCGATGGCATCGGCGACCACCGGGCGGGCGCGGTCGAGCGCCTCGGCCCGCGGCACCTCGTCGGACAGGGCGGACAGCCAGCCGGCGTCGAACAGGGTGCCGTCGGGGAAGGGAGGAAAGGCGCTCAATCGCTAAAGATCCGCTCGGTTGAAGTCAGCCGTCCGCCCGCATGCGGGCGACGATGGCCTCCAGCACCTCTTCGGCCCGGTCGTTGTCGACCTGGCAGGTGCCGGCCGCCTGATGGCCGCCGCCGCCATATTGCAGCATCAGCGGGCCGATGTCCGTCTTGGAACTGCGGTTCAGGATTGACTTGCCGCAGGCCAGCACCGTGTTCTGCTGCTTCAGGCCCCACAGCACATGGATCGACACGTTGGTGTCGGGATACAGCGCGTAGATCATGAAACGGTTGCCGGCATAGATCGTCTCCTCCCGGCGGAGGTCGAGCACGACGACGTTGCCGCGCACCGTGGCGCAGCGCTTCAGCTGGTCGACGAACAGTTCGGCGTGCTGGGTGTAGAGCTCCACCCGTTCCTTCACGTCGGGCAGTTCCAGGATCTGCTCGATGCTGTGGCTGCGGCAGTAATCGATCAGGTCCATCATCAGCTGGTAGTTCGACACCCGGAACTCGCGGAAGCGGCCGAGGCCGGTGCGCGCGTCCATGATGAAGTTCAGCAGGGTCCAGCCGGTGGGATTGAGGATGTCCTCGCGCTGGTACTGGGCCGAATCGGCCTGATCGACGGCCAGCATCATCTCATCGGAAATGGTGGGGAAGCGCTCCTTGCCGCCGTAATAATCATAGACGACGCGGGCGGCGGACGGCGCCTTGGGATCGATGATGTGGTTCGCCTTTTCGCCGACGCGCATGGTCTCCGACAGGTGATGGTCGAACACCAGATGGGCGCCTTCGACATAGGGCAGGTTGGTGGTGATGTCGCGGCCGGTGATCTCGATCTTGCCGTCCTGCATGTCCTTGGGGTGGACGAACTTGATCTCGTCGAGGATGCCCAGATCCTTCAGCAGGACGGCGCAGACCAGCCCATCGAAATCGGAACGGGTGACGAGGCGGTATTTCGCGACTTCGGACATGCAAGCTTCCCCTGGCGGCCGTCTTGGTTGAGCGCTGGCCGGAAGGGTAGTCGTCCACCCGTCCGGCGCGCAATCCTTAACAGCGCCCGCGTCGGAGATCAGCCCCAGGGGCCGCGGCGGTTCTGCGGCATGAAGCCGCCCTGGCTGCCCTGCGGCGGTGCGCCCCAGGGCGAGCGGCCGTCGCGCGGCGGGGTAAAGCCACCCCCGAACCCACCCCCAAAACCGCTGCCGAAACTGCCAGTCTGGGCCGCCATCGCGCGCAGCCGCGCCACCCGTTCGCCCATATCGGGGTGGGTGGAGAACAGGCTGGCCATGCTGGCGCCGCTCAGGGGGTTGGCGATGAACAGGTGGGCGGTCGCCGGATGCGCCTCCGCCTGATGATTGGGGATGTGGTTGGCGCTGTTGTGGATGTTGGTCAGCGCGTCGGCCAGCCAGTTGGGACGGCCGCAGATCTCCGCGCCGATGCGGTCGGCCTCGAACTCGCGGGTGCGGCTGATCGCCATCTGCACCAGCGTCGCGGCGATGGGGGCGAGGATGGCGGCCAGCACCGCGCCCACCATGCCCAGCGGGTTGCCGCCGCGCTCGTCGCTGCTGGAAGCACCGAAGAACAGACCGAAGTTGCCGAGCATCGACACCGCACCGGCGATGGTCGCGGTGATCGTCATGATCAGCGTGTCGCGGTTCTTCACATGGGCCAGCTCGTGCGCCATCACGCCGGCGATCTCCTCCGGCGTCAGGCGCTGCAGCAGGCCGGTGGTGGCGGCGACCGCCGCATGCTCCGGATCGCGGCCGGTGGCGAAGGCGTTGGGCTGGTCGTTCTGGATGATGTAGACGCGCGGCATCGGCAGGCCGGCACGTTCCGCCAGCCGGGCGACGATGCCGTGGAACTCCGGCGCCGAATAGGCGTCGACCTCGCGGGCGCCGTACATCGACAGCACCATGTCGCCGGAATTCCAGTAGCTGAACAGGTTCATGCCCAGCGCGACGACGAAGGCGATGATCAGACCGGTCTTGCCGCCCAGCAGGAAGCCGACCGCCATGAAGATCGCCGTCAGGCCGGCAAGGAGAATGGTGGTCTTCAGATAGCTGGTCATGATCGCCATATCGGTTCAGGATGGGCCGAAGCGGGGTAACCCGCCCCGCTCCGTGCCATGCCCCAGATATGGGCCTGATCCGAGCCCGCGTTCAAGATGCCCGCCGGAATGCCCGCAGTATCGCGATGGATATGATGACCGAACCCACCAAGCCGCAGCAGGATGCCGCCGAGACGGTAGCCGACCAGACCGCTCCGGATGCCACGGAGACCAAGGGTCCCGAACAGAAGCCGGGCGAGATCGGCGGCCCGAAGGGGCCGGAGCCGACCCGCTACGGCGATTGGGAGTTCAAGGGACGCTGTTCGGATTTCTGAGGGGTGCGACAGTCCCCCTCTCCCCCCCGGGGAGAGGGTCGGGGTGAGGGGGATGCACATGCCGGACTTATTTGAGAATCCTCGCCGCGCGCCCCCCTCACCCTAACCCTCTCCCCGGGGGGGAGAGGGAATTCAATCGGCGGTAAGCGACGGTTTTCTCACTCCACCCGGCGGCCGGTGACCGCGTCGAACAGGTGGAGGGCGTCGGCCTGCGGGGCGACGGTCATCCGGTCGCGCTCGCGCACGGTGGGAATGCCGGCCATGCGGACCAGCAGCGTCTCGCCGTCCGGCAGACGGCCATAGACCACCGTGTCGGCCCCCAGCGCCTCGACCAGCTCGATTTCGATGGAAAAGCCTTCCGCGGCGACCGCCATATGTTCCGGACGGATGCCCAGCTTGATCGGCCGGCCGGCATCGGTCGGGCGCGGCTGCGGCAGGGGTAGGCGCTGGCCGCCGGGCAGCAGCACCGCCTCGCCACGGTCGTCGATGCGGCCGTCCAGAACGTTCATCGGCGGCGAGCCGATGAAGCCGGCGACGAACAGGCTCGCCGGGCGTTGATAGACTTCCAGCGGCGTGCCGATCTGCTCGGCGACGCCATGGTTCATCACCAGAATGCGGTCGGCCAGCGTCATCGCCTCCACCTGATCGTGGGTGACGTAGAGGCTGGTGATGCGCAGCCGGTCCTGCAGGCGCTTGATCTCCACCCGCATCTGGGTGCGCAGCTTGGCGTCGAGATTGGACAGCGGCTCGTCGAACAGGAAGGCGGCGGGTTCGCGCACGATGGCGCGGCCCATGGCGACGCGCTGGCGCTGGCCGCCCGACAGCTGGCTCGGCCTGCGGTCGAGGAAGCGGCCCAGTTCCAGGATCTCCGCCGCCTTGTCGACGCGGGCGCGGATCTCCGACTTGGGAATGCCGCGGATCTTCAGGCCGTAGGCCATGTTGTCGAAGACCGTCATGTGCGGGTAGAGCGCGTAGTTCTGGAACACCATCGCGATGTCGCGATCCTTGGGCTCCAGATTGTTGACCACGCGCCCGCCGATGGCGATCTCGCCGCCGGTGATGCCCTCCAGCCCGGCGACCATGCGCAGCAGGGTGGACTTGCCGCAGCCGGACGGCCCCAGCAGGACGAGGAATTCGCCGTCCCGGATCGCGATGTCGATGCCCTTGATCGCTTCGACCGGCCCGTAGGATTTGCGGACGTCGCGGATTTCAACGGTTGCCATTGTTCTTCTTTCCTTCGTCCGCGTCTTACTTTTCGCTGTCCACCAGGCCCTTGACGAACCAGCGCTGCATCAGCACCACCACCGCCACCGGCGGCAGCATCGCCAGCACCGTGGTCGCCATGATGAGGTTCCAGTCGTTGGCCGATTCGCCGGTGCCGATCATCTTGGTGATGCCGGTCACGATGGTTTCCATGTCGCCGCTGCTGGTGACCAGGAGCGGCCAGAGATACTGGTTCCAGCCATAGATGAAGAGGATGACGAAGAGCGCGGCGATGTTGGTGCGCGACAGCGGCAGGACCACGTCGATGAAAAAGCGCACCGGCCCGGCGCCGTCGATTTTGGCGGCCTCGAGCAGTTCGTCCGGAATGGTCAGGAAGAACTGGCGGAACAGCAGCGTCGCGGTGGCCGACGCGATCAGCGGGATCGCCAGGCCGGCATAGGTGTTGATCAGGCCGAGGTCGGCGACGACCTTGTAGGTCGGGATGATCCGCACCTCGACCGGCAGCATCAGTGTGATGAAGATCAGCCAGAAGAAGGCCATGCGCAGCGGGAAGCGGAAGAAGGCCACCGCATAGGCCGACAGGATCGAGATGGCGATCTTCCCCAACGCGATGGCCAGCGCCATGATCAGGCTGTTCAGCATCATGGTGCGCACGGGCGTGTATTTGGCGCGCGCGCCCGCCTCGCCCGCCCAGGCCTGGGCATAGTTGGCCGCCCCCTCCCCGCCCGGCCACAGCGGCAGACCGCCACGGCCGATGGTGCCGGAATCCCAGGTGGAGCCGATCAGCGTCACGTAGATCGGATAGGCGAAGATGAGGACGCCGACGATCAGGACGATGTGCGGCACGACATCGATGAAACGGGTCTGCTTCATGCGTAATGGACCTTGCGCTCGATGAAGCGGAACTGCACCGCGGTCAGAGCGATGACGATCACCATCAGGATCACCGACTGGGCCGACGACCCGCCGAGGTCGTTGTTGACCACGCCGTCGTGATAGACGCGGAAGATCAGCGTCTCCGTCGCCTTGCCCGGGCCGCCCTGGGTCAGGGCATGGATGGTGCCGAAGGTCTCGAAGAAGGCGTAGACCATGTCGACCACCAGCAGGAAGAAGGTGGTCGGCGACAGCAGCGGGAAGGTGATGGTCCAGAACCGCCGGACCGGACCGGCGCCGTCGATGCTGGCGGCCTCCATCACCGAGCGCGGGATGGCCTGCAGGCCGGCCAGGAAGAAGATGAAGTTGTAGGCCACCTGCTTCCAGCTGGCGGCCATGATGACCATCCACAGCGCCTGCCCGCCGTTCAGCCGGTAGTCCCAGTCATAGCCCAGCGCCCTCAGCGCCCGGCCGAAGGACCCGATGTCGGGGTTGAAGATGAACATCCACAACACCGCCGCGACGGCCGGCGCCAGGGCATAGGGCCAGATCAGCAGCGTCTTGTAGGCACGCGCGCCCTTGATCTTGGAATCGGCCAGCACCGCCAGCAGCAGCGCCGTGCCCATCGACAGCACGGTGACCGCGACGCTGAAGATCACGGTGACCTTCAGCGTGTCGAGGTAGTTCGGGTCGGTCAGCACATGCTCGAAATTCTCGAACCAGACGAACTCGCTGCGGATGCCGAAGGCGTCCTGCAGATGCACCGACTGCCAGACGGCCTGGGCCGCCGGCCAGATGAAGAACACCAGCGTCACCGCCACCTGCGGCGCAAGCAGCAGGTAGGGCAGCAGCCGGCTGTCGAATGTCACGCGACGCTGCAAAGGATGATCTTTCGTCGGTTAGATGGCGCGCATTTGGGGGGCCCCCCCTCTCCTCCCTAATCCCCCTCTCCTCCCCGGGGAGAGGGTCGGGGTGAGGGGGATGCATGAGGTGGATTTGGTGGGAAGCGAAGCGTGCGCGATGCTCGAAGCTCCTCACCGCGCCTCCCCCTCACCCTAACCCTCTCCCCGCTTTCGGCGGACCGGAGGTCCGCCTGTCGCGTCAGCGCAAACTTCGTTTGCGCGAGAGCGGGGGGAGAGGGGATCCCATGGAGGTTACGTCCGAACTCAGCCCTTGTTGGCGCGCTCGAAGTTGCGCAGCACGGCGTTGCCGCGCTTCACAGCGGAGTCCAGCGCTTGGCGGGCGTCCTGCTGGCCCTGGAAGGCCTTCTCCAGCTCTTCCTGGACGATGTTGCGGATTTCCGGCAGGTTGCCCAGCCGCAGGCCCATGCTGTTCTCGGTGGTCGGCGTGCGGGTCAGCTGGGCGGCCGGCACGTCGGCGCCGGGGTTCTTGTCGTAATAGCCCTGGGCCTTGGCCAGTTCGAAGCCCTTCATCGTCACCGGGACATAGCCGGTGTCCATGTGCCACTTGGCATCCACCTCGGGCTTGGCGAGATAGCTGAAGAACTGCGACACGGCCTTGTATTCGGCCGGCGTGCGCTTGGGCGAGGTCATGACCCAGAAGGCGGCGCCGCCGATGATGCTGTTCTTCGGACCTTCCTTGGCGAACTCCGGCCAGTAGGGCAGCGGGGCGGCGCCCCAGGCGAAGGTCGCCTCCTTGGTGGTGCGGCTGCGCAGGCCGGACGAGCCGTGGATCATCGCGCATTCGCCCGACGGGAACAGGGCGTCCGGCTTGTTGTCGCGGCCGCCATACTTGAACAGCCCCTCCTTCTGCATGTCGATCAGCGTCTGCACATGCTTGACGAAGAGCGGGGCATCGATCTTCAGCTCGGCGTTCAGGCCGCCGAAGCCGTTGGCTTGGCTGGCGAAGGGAGTGTTGTGGATGGCGCCCAGCTGTTCGAACTGCGCCCACACCGGCCAGGAGGTGGTCATCGGGCAGGTGGAGCCCGACGCCTTCAGCTTCTTCGTCGCCTCGATCATCTCCGGCCAGGTCGCCGGCGGCTTGTTCGGGTCGAGGCCGGCCTTCTGGAAGGCGTCCTTGTTGTAGAACATGATGGTGCTGGAGCTGTTGAACGGCAGCGCCATCATCTTGCCGTCCTTGGACGAGTAATAGCCCTTCACCGCCGGGATGTAGGCGTCGGCGTCGAAGGCCGCCCCCGTCTCCTGCATCAGTTGGTAGACCGGCTTGATCGCCGGGCCGGCGGCCATCATCGTTGCCGTTCCGACCTCGAACATCTGGACGACGTGCGGCGCGTTGCCGGCACGGAAGGCGGCGATGGCCGCCTGCATCGTCTCCGGATAAGCCCCCTTGTAGGAGGCGTTGACCTGGACCGCCTGCTGGCTGTCGTTGAAATCCTTGACGACCTGCTCCAGTTGGCCGCCCAACGGCTGCGGCAGGCCGTGCCAGAAATCGATCACCGTCTTGGATTGCGCCAGCGCGGACCCCGGAAGGGCGGCGAATAGCAGCGCGGTGGTGGTGGCGGCGCCCGTCAGGAGGGCAAGCTTGCGGCGGCTCAACATGCGGTGGGTCTCCCTGTCCCGGTATGGTGCGCGGTTGTCATGAGGGCATTGGGTTGCCGTCCCGCGACGCTTTCGTGAAGTTTTGGTGGCAGACGCATACGGCAATGTGTTTGCGCTTGCGAAAAGAACCGATAACCCGATGATCGCTTTCGAAATTGTTTGGTTGCTCTAAGCGTCACACTGCCCATGCACGACTGGGTCTGTCAAGACGCCGTATTACGGTTTTGTGACGCGGGAATCAGGCCAACCGGGATGTTGCAGAGCGAAAATGCGCAAGCGCGGAAAGGCTAGCGCGAACAGGCGAGGTCCGGCCGGCCCCCGCCATTTGGAGCGGGTCCGGCCCCCGCCTTCAGGCTGCGGCTGAGCAGGCGGCGCAGCGCCCGGGGATCGCAGGGCTTGTGGACCAGGGGGAGGCCGCTGCGGTCGACGCTGCGCAGCCGGTCGGGGTCGGTATCGCCGGTCACGATCACGCCCGGCACGCGCCGGCCGCAACGGGCGCGCACCGCCTGGATGGCGTCGATGCCGGTCTCCGGCCCCGACAGGCGCAGGTCGGACAACACGAGGTCCGGGGCGGCGGCGGCACTGTCCAACTCGGCGCAGGCCTCGACGATGCCGCGGGCGGGGATGACGGCATAGCCCCAGCCGCGCAGCAGCATGCCGATCCCTTCCAGCTGCATGGCGTCATCCTCGATCACCAGCACCGTGCCGGCCATTGCCGGGGCGGCGGACGCCGACGTTCCGACTGCCGGTTCCGGTTCGCTGTCAGCGGACTCGTCGCCCGACCGGTCGCCGTCGGAACCGGACAGCGGCACCTCCACCGCGAAGACCGAGCCCTTGCCGAGCTTGGAGCGCACCGTGACCGGATGCCCCAGCACCTGCGCCAGCCGGCGCACGATGGCCAGCCCCAGCCCCAGCCCCTGCTTGCGGTCGCGGCCGGGGTTGCCGAGTTGGTGGAAGTCCTCGAAGATCACGGCATGGTTGGCAGGGTCGATGCCGACGCCGGTGTCCCACACCTCGATGCGCAGGGTGTCGCCACGCCGCCGCGCCGCCAGCAGGATGCCGCCCTTCAGCGTGTAGCGCAGGGCGTTCGCCAGGATCGGCCGCAGCAGCCGTTCCATCAGGACGGGATCGCTGGTGACCTGGGCATCGAGCGGACGGACGTTGAAGCGCAGCCCCTTGGCCTCCGCCTCCGGCCCGAACTCCTCCAGCATCTTGGCGAGCAGTTCGTCGACCGGGAAGGTCTGCGGCTTGGCGGTGACCAGCCCGGCCTCCAGCGCCGACACCTCCAACAGGGCGCGCAGCAGGGTCTCGCCGCCGACGATCGCCTGCTCCAGCTTGTTCGCCAGTTCGATGGAGGCCGGATCGGTCAGCCGGCCGATCAGCAGATGATGGAACAGGTGCATCGCCTGGAAAGGCTGGCGCAGATCGTGGCTCGCCGCCGACAGGAACTTGCCCTTGGCGGTGCGGGCGCGCTCCGCGTCGGCACGCGCCTGGGCGGCATCAGCCCGCGCCTCCGCCAGGGCGGCCGCACCGGCGTCGGCGATCAGCGCCACCGCGCGGACGACGCCGCCGGCATCCCGCACCGGGCTCAGAGCCACGGCCCCCCCGAGGCCGGGAAACGGTCCGGCACCGCTCGCCGCTGTGCCGGTCGCCAGCACTTGGCGCCGCAGCACGTCGATCGCGTCGGCCGCCCCTGCCGCCAACCCGCCCTCCGCCAGGGTTCGCCCTTCCACCGCATCCCGGGCGAGGCCAAGAGCCTCGGCGAAGGCACGGTTCGCCACCAGCACGCGCCCGTCTTCGCCAAGCAACGCGTGGGGGGCGTCGTTGGCCGACATCAGCGCGTCGAACCAGTCCGCGCGGGTCGGCGTCTGTCCTTGGATGAGTGGCATCGGCATGTACTCGGCAAAACTGCGGGGAAGACTGACGATAGAGAAGAGGCGCTTTCAAGTCCGGAAAAATGGGGATCCCGGGACCACCGCGTTACCTCTGCTTTATCTTGTGCTCCGATCGATCGTGTCAAATGTGACCTCAGTCGATCCCATAGCCCATGCTTCGTTCGAAGGCACTAATGCTTTAAGCCGAGGCTGCGCCGCAACTCCTTTACCGCCAAGGTGGCAGGACGCTTCCGCATGCGGCCGAAGCCGCGCTATAAGATGGCATGGTGCAGCGCCGCCCTTCCCTCCCCGTCCTCTTGCGCAAACGCAAGCGATCCGCCGCCCGGCCGCCCCAGCCGCCGCGGGCGCTGGAGATATCCGGCCTGCCGATTCCGCTGGAGTTGCGGGAGAGCGCGCGCGCCACCCGCATGACCCTGCGCGTCGATGCCGGGCGCGGGCTGGTGCAGGTTGTCGTTCCGGTCGGCGTGTCGGAGACCGACGCCCGCCAGTTCGTCGGCCGGCATGACGGCTGGCTGCGGGCGCGTCTGGCGGCGATGCCGCCGTCCCTGCCCTTCGCCGATGGCGCCAGCGTGCCTTACCTGGGCGTCGAGCATGTCATCCGCCACGACCCTGCCCTGCGCGGACCGACCCGGATCGAGGAGGGCGCCCTGCTGGTCGGCGGCCAGCCGGAGCATGTGGCACGCCGCGTGCGCGATTTCCTGGCGGCCGAGGCGAAGCGCGAGCTGTCGACCCGCGCCCGCGTCAAGGCCGCGTCCATCGGCGCCCGCATCGCCGCCGTCACCATCCGCGACACCAAGAGCCGCTGGGGCAGCTGTTCGTCCACCGGCCGGCTGTCCTTCTCCTGGCGGCTGATCCTGACGCCGGAACCGGTGCTGGACTATGTCGTCGGGCATGAGGTGGCGCACCTGCGCGAGATGAACCATTCCCCGCGCTTCTGGGCGCTGTGCGCCAGCCTGACCGCCGGGCAGAACGTCGAACTGCCTCGGGCCTGGCTGAAGGCCAACGGCACGCGGCTGCTGCGGTACGGGTGACGCGGAGGCGGCCGGGGCGCAGTCCGGTCTCTACTCCACCACTTCCGCCAACCGCGCCTGTGCCGTGTCGGCGTCGCGCCGGACGAAGGCCAGGAAGTCCTCGTAGGGCATGGGGCGGCCCAGCAGATAGCCCTGGCACTGGTCGCAGCCCATGGTGGCGAGGCAGTGATACTGCTCCTCCGTCTCCACCCCCTCGGCCAGCGTCTGCATGCGCAAGCTGCGCGCCATGCCGATGATCGCCTCAGCGATGGCGCCGCTGTCCGGGTTGCCGGCGCGCAGGCCGCTGACGAAGCTGCGGTCGATCTTCAGCTTGTCGACACGGAAGCGTTTCAGATAGGCCAGCGAGGAATAGCCGGTGCCGAAATCGTCGATGGCAAGCGGCACCCCCATCTCGCGCAGCTGCGAGAAGGTTTCCGACACCACGTCGGAATCGTCCATCAGGACGCTTTCCGTGACCTCCAGTTCCAGCGCCGAGGGCGGGATGCCGTAGGCCGACAGCCAGCCGGCCACCCGCTCCGCCAGTCCGGGGCGGCGCACCTGCACGGCCGACAGGTTGATGGCGATCAGCAGGTTCTGGTGGCGCAGCAGTTCCGCCGTGCGGCGGCAGGCCTCCCCCAGCACCCAGTCGCCCAGCGGCAGGATCAGGCCGGTATCCTCGGCCACCGGAATGAACTGGCCGGGCATGATCAGCGTGCCGTCGGGCTGGCGCCAGCGCACCAGCGCCTCCGCCCCGATCAGCCGGCGGCCGTCCAGCGAGAACTGCGGCTGGAAATGCAGCTCAAGTTCGTTGTTGGCCAGGGCGCGGCGCAGGTTGTTCTCCGTCCACATCCGGTCCGAGGCGCGGCGGTTCAGTTCGGGCGTGAAGAACTGGTAAGTGGCGCGCCCGGCCTCCTTGGCGGCGTACATCGCCATGTCGGCGCTCTTCAGCAGCGCGTCGATGCCGGTGCCGTCGTCCGGGTAGACGGCGATGCCGATGGAGGGCGTGACCTGCAACTCGTGCCCGTCGATCAGATAGGGCTCCGACAGGGCGTGCAGCACCTTGCGCGCCACGATGCCGGCCGCGTCGGGGCCGTCCATGTCGCTGATGAGGATGATGAACTCGTCGCCGCCCTGGCGGCTGACCGTGTCGCTGGCCCGCACTGTGCCGAGCAGCCGCTCCGCCACCTCGCGCAGCAGCCCGTCGCCGACCTGATGGCCCAGGCTGTCGTTGATGGTCTTGAAGCGGTCGAGATCGACGAACAGCAACCCCACCTTGGTGCCGTGGCGACCGGCGGCCAGCATGGCGCGGTCCAGCCGGTCGCGCAGCAGGAAACGGTTGGGCAGGTCGGTCAGGAAATCGAACTGCGCCAGATGGCGGATGCGTTCCTCCTGCGCGCGGGTCTCGGTGATGTCGGTGAAGGCGGCGATGTAGTTGGCGACGGCGCCATCCTCGTTCCGCACCACCTTGATGCTGAGCCATTCCGGAAACACCTCGCCGTTCTTGCGCGTGCTCCAGATTTCGCCGGCCCAATGGCCGTTATCGCGCAGCTGCGCCCACAGATCCTCATAGAAGCCCGGCGGATTGCGGTCGGAACGCAGGAATTCCGGACCGCGGCCCAGCACCTCCTCCCGGTCATAGCCGGTGATGCGGGCGAAGGCGTCGTTGGCAGCGACGATCTTCTGGTTCTCGGTGGCGACGAACATGCCCTCGGCCGCGTTGTCGAACACCTTGGCCGACAGCCGCAGCTGCCATTCCGCCCGCTTGCGCTCGCTGATGTCGCGGGCGATGGCGGAGTAGTAGACCTCACCCTCGTAGGAGATGCGGCTGGCCGTGACCTCCAGCTCCAGCGTGCGGCCGTCCGGGGTGTGGTAGACGGTCTCGTAATGGCTGGCCGCGTCCTCGCCCTCCGCGGCGAAGCGCTTCAACAGGTCGGCCTGCCCCATCACCAGATCCTCAAGCGTCCCGCCCAGCGCCTTGCAGCCGAAGGGGTTGATGTAGGCGATGTTCAGGTTCGCATCGGCCAGTACGACAATCTCCGACACATGGTCGACGAAGAAGTTGGCGAGGTAGAGCTGCCGCGCCCGTTCGCGCAGCATGCTGTCGCTGTGCCGGACCCGCAGCTGGTAGCTGCCGACGATGCGCCGGATCCAGCCGGTGACCAGCCAGGACACGCCGACGGACGCGGCCAGCGCCACGCCCAGCACCCCGACCGTGGTCCAGACGCGCAGGTTGACGCCGCGGCTGATTTCCGCCCGGCGGGCCTCCATCTCCTTGCCGACGTCGTCGATGTAGAAGCCGGCAACCAGGATCCAGCCCCACACGGTGGGGGCGGAGACATAGGCCATCTTCGGCGTCGGCCGCGCGGTGACCGGATGGATCCAGTCGTAGCGCACCTCCCCGCCGCCCTGGCGCCCCTGCTCCAGCAGGCGGGTGACGAGGTCGCGTTCGGTCTTCCACGGCAGGTCGCGCGCGTTCATCCCTTCCGACGCGGGCGCGGTGGGCGACAGCAGGACCTGCCCGTCCTGGCGCAGCACGCCGATATAGCCGGTCTCCCCGAAGCGGAAGGCACGCAGCCGTTCCAGCGATTCGCGCTGGAGCTGCGCCTCCACCGCGCCCAGGGAATCGCCGGCGCCGATCAGCCAGTCGAAGGGTTCGAACCGGCGGACGAAGGCCAGCTTGTCCACCATCTGCGCCGGGTCGTCGGGCATGCGCCAGCGGTAGCGGGCGAAGCCGCGCAGGCTGGGGTCCTGGACCGCCCGCATCAGCTCGCGCACCACCGCGGCACCCTGGGGGTCGGGGGCCGCGAAGGGCGATGTCCCTTCCCGCGACGGATCGACCGGCATCAGCACCGACTCGCCGTTCAGACCGTGGACGAAATAGTAGCCGCGCCCGCCGGAGAAGCGGAGTGGCCGCAACGTCTCCTTGATTGATTCCTTCACCGCCGCTTCGGGCAGGATGTCCTTTTCCCGGTCATGGACGCTGCGGGCGATGGCATAGGCCTCGTCCACTTGGGCGCGCAGATGCTCCTTCAGAAGCGGTTCGACGCGCGACCGCATGTAGGCCAGGTACGACTGCGCGTTCTCGACCTCCTGCACCAGGGCCTGATGCTGCTCCTGGACATAGCGCGCCTCGCTCTGCTGCAGGTCGTGCTCGAGGTCGGCCCAATGCTGCCAGACGAAATAGAAGCCGAGCCCGAGGACGAGCGCCGACACCAGCGCCATCGACGCCAGGAACTGCAGGCGGTAGAGCCGGGCCTCGTCTGACGAGCGCGACGGCGCACGGACCAGCTCGGCGACGGGGTCGGACAAGAAGGGCTCCCTTCGGATGGCCTGATCTGATGAAACTCGCGGAAACCGGCAGGCGGCCGGCCCCGATGCGCTGTGCAAGTGTTGCTTAATGCTCGCAAGGATTCAACTGCAAGCGAATCAAAACCACCAGGGCGCGACTCTTTGACTGTTTTCCTCGCTCCGTGATGGCCGGTCCACGACGCGACCGCAAGTGCACAGGGAAATCGCGGAAACTCCGCCTGTCGAGCATTAGGCGCGGATTCCCTTCGGCGGGCAACGATTCGACCACGAAGATTAATGCGGCCGCGAACAGCCCGGTCCGGACGGGCAAACCGGAGCATCGCGAGGCTTTAAAACGCACCCCGGCACCGCTATGGTCGCGCGCGCGTGCTATGAGACCCGCAAGCCACCCTCAATCCAGCGCCCGCATCCTCCGGAGAGTGCCGATGATCCCCCGCTATACCCGCCCCGAAATGGCCCGCATCTGGGAGCCGGAAAACCGCTTCCGCATCTGGTTCGAGATCGAGGCGCACGCCTGCGACGCGCAGGCCGAGCTGGGCGTGATCCCGAAGGAGGCCGCCAAGGCGGTGTGGGAACGCGGCAAGTGGGAGATCGACCGCATCGACGAGATCGAGCGCGAGACCCGTCACGACGTCATCGCCTTCCTGACCAACCTCGCCGAGTATGTCGGTCCGGAGGCCCGCTTCGTCCACCAGGGCATGACCTCGTCGGATGTGCTGGACACCTGCCTAGCCGTCCAGCTGACCCAGGCGGCCGACCTCCTGCTGGCCGACATGGACGCCCTGCTGGCCGCGCTGAAGCGCCGGGCATACGAGCACAAGGACACCGTCACCATCGGCCGCAGCCACGGCATCCATGCCGAGCCGACGACCTTCGGCCTGAAGCTGGCCGGCCATTACGCCGCCTTCGCCCGCGGGCGCGAGCGTCTGGTCCAGGCGCGCCAGGACATCGCCACCTGCGCCATCTCCGGCGCCGTCGGCACCTTCGCCAACATCGACCCGCGGGTCGAAGAACATGTCGCCGCCAAGCTGGGCCTGTCGGTCGAGCCGGTGTCGACCCAGGTCATCCCGCGCGACCGCCATGCCTTCTACTTCTCCGTGCTGGGCGTGATCGCCTCGAGCATCGAGAATCTGGCGACGGAAATCCGCCACCTGCAGCGCACCGAAGTGCGCGAGGCGGAGGAGTATTTCCACCCCGGCCAGAAGGGCTCGTCGGCGATGCCGCACAAGCGCAACCCGGTCCTGTCGGAGAACCTGACCGGCCTGGCCCGCATCGTGCGCTCCGCCGTGGTGCCGGCGCTGGAGAACGTCGCGCTGTGGCACGAGCGCGACATCTCGCACAGCTCGGTCGAGCGCATGATCGGCCCCGACGCCACCGTCACGCTCGACTTCGCCCTGGTGCGCCTGACCAGCATGATGGAAAAGCTGGTGGTCTATCCGGAGCGCATGCAGAAGAACCTGGACGATCTCGGCGGTCTGGTCTTCTCGCAGCGCGTTCTGCTGGCGCTGACCCAGGCCGGCATGAGCCGCGAGGACAGCTACAAGGCGGTGCAGCGCAACGCCATGCAGGTGTGGGAGAAGGGCGGAAACTATCTGGACCTGCTGTCGAACGACCCCGACATCGCCAAGCATATCGGCCGCGACAAGCTGGAGCCGATGTTCGACATGACCTACCACACCAAGCATGTCGACACCGTGTTCAAGCGCGTTTTCGGCGAGTGAGCTGCAATCCCCGATGAAGCAGGGTGGCGCGGGCCGTTACTGCGTCTTCCGCATTCCGGCAAATATTTGCCGGTGGATGACAAACGGCCCGGCCGCACCTACTCTATCTACCCAGTATGTGCCCGGGCGGGGCAATCCTGAACAGAGCGAGGACTGGACCCATGGCGATGGAAGCCGCCACGATCGAAAAGCTCATCAAGGAGGGCATCCCGGACGCGGTCGTCGAGATCGCGGATCTGCGGGGCGACGGCGACCACTATGCCGCGCTCGTCACCTCCGCCGCCTTCAAGGGCAAGAGCCGGGTGCAGCAGCACCAGATGGTCTACGCGTCCCTGCAGGGCAAGATGGGCGGCGAACTGCACGCCCTGGCGCTGACCACGGCGGTGCCGGAAGGCGCCTGAGAACGGATGCCCGAGGGCGCCTGATTACAAGTCGCAACGGACATGGTCCCGGCATAGCCGGGCCGAATCGGAAGGGTTATCGAGTCATGGTCGATCAGAACGTCGTCGAGCGCATCGAGCAGGACATCAAGAACAACGATGTCGTGCTGTACATGAAGGGGACCCCGGTGTTCCCGCAGTGCGGCTTCTCCGCCGCCGTCGTCCAGGTGCTGAGCCACACCGGCGTCAAGTTCAAGGGCGTCAACATCCTGGAGGATCCGGGCCTGCGCCAGGGTCTGAAGGAATACTCGAACTGGCCGACCTTCCCGCAGCTCTACGTCAAGGGCGAGCTGGTCGGCGGCTGCGACATCGTCCGCGAGATGTACGAGTCGGGCGAGCTGCAGACCCTGCTGGCCGACAAGGGCGTCGCCACCGGCGCCGCCGCCTGACACGGCCGGTGTCTTCCAGGAACCGGAACGAAAAGCCCCGCTTCGGCGGGGTTTTTTGTTGAGTGAACAGGGCGCGGGGCGGGAGTGATGCCGGTTGCGCAGCCCGGCCATGTTCGTCCGCCCGCTGCCGGATTGCACAAACAATGTGCTAAACGGACGGTATGGTTCAGACCCCGCCGCCCGCCAAGGCCCCGACCTCCACAACCGCGGCGTTCGTCGCGGCGCTGGCCTCCTACCTGATCTGGGGGCTGGTCAACCCGGTCTTCTTCAAATCGCTGGGCGATGTCGGCGCGGTGGAGATCGTGGCGCACCGCGTGGTCTGGACGGTGGTGCTGGTCGGCATCGGCGTGCTGGCCACCCGCGGGCCCGCGGCGATCGTGGCAGCGGTGGGAAGCTGGCGCCGGCTGGGCGTTTTCCTGGTCACCACGCTGCTGGTCACCACCAACTGGACCGTCTTCATCTGGGCGGTGGTCAACAGCCGGCTGGTCGAGGCCAGCCTGGGATACTTCATCAACCCGCTGGTCAATGTGCTGCTGGGCGTGCTGTTCCTGAACGAAAAGCTCAGCCGCGGGCGGATGCTGGCGGTCGCCATCGCCGCGGCCGGCGTCGGCAGCCTCGTCGTCAGCTATGGCGCCGTGCCCTGGGTTGCCCTGTCGCTGGCGCTGTCCTTCGGTTTCTATGCGCTGGTGCGCAAGAAGGCGGCGGTCGATCCGGTGGTCGGTCTGCTGGTGGAAACCGCGCTGCTGCTGCCGGCCGCTCTCGGCTATCTGCTGTGGCTGGGCGGCAGCGGGGCCTTCGGCCATGAATGGGGCGAGAGCACCCTGCTGGTGCTGGCCGGGCCGATGACGGCGGTGCCGCTGGTGCTGTTCATGATCGGTGCGACCCGACTGACCATGACCACACTGGGTCTGCTGCAATATGTCGGGCCGACCGGACAGCTTCTGCTGGGCGTGCTGGTCTATGGCGAGGCCTTCACCCGCAGCCACGCCATCACCTTCGCCTGCATCTGGGTGGCGCTGGCCGTCTTCACCGCGGACGCGGTGCACAGCCACCGCACCGCCGCCCGGACCGCAACTGCCGCGGAGTAGTCTTTACCGCGGCGTCAGGCCGTGGGCGATGGTGTGGGCCAGCGTGCCGACCATGGCGCAGATGCCGGCGTCGTCGCGGCCGAACACCACCTGATCGAGAAAACCCAGCCCGAAGCTGAGCGTCGCGATGCCGGCCGCCACATTGGCGAGGTCGGCATCGGCGGCGATGGCGCCGCGGTCGCGGAACCCCTCCAACCGCTTCAGCAGACAGGGAATGCGGCTCTGCGAGAGGGTGCGGGCCATTTCGTCCGCAACCGCTTGATCGACCAGGGCGCGGGCCAGAACCACGCGGGTGAAGTCACGGCATTCCCAGCTGTGCTTCAGTTGTGCGTGCAGGAAGCGGGCAAGGTCGGTCTCCAGATCCTCGTCCGGCGGCGGCAGGTGGCAGCCGCCCGATTCCTCGCGCCAATAGCGTTCCACCACCGCCAGCAGCAGCCCGCTCTTGCCTGAGAAATAGCGCTGGATCAGCTGTTCGTTGACCCCGGCCCGCCCGGAGATCTCGCGCGTCGTCGCCGCGTCGAAGCCGCGTTCGGCGAACACCAGCTTGGCGGCGTCGAGCAGCGCGCCTTCCGTCGCGGCACGGTCGCGCTTGCGCACCCCGCCCTCGCAGGCCCCGTCAGTGGTGCCGCTGCCCGGGCAACAGCCGTCCGCGTCCTTGCTTGCGTCCAAAACCCGTCCCTCTCCCGTGGTGCCGTCGGCTGGATAATAAGTATGCGGATACATACTTGACAAGCGGCAGGCTCCGGTTCAAGTATGTACTCACATACATACAAGCCAATTCGCCCAACAGGGGGTAGTCCCGCCATGCCGCACAGCACCGATCTGCACAGCACCGCCACCCCGGATCTGTTCGCCCCGCTGCGCCTCGGCGCGATCGAGCTGCCGAACCGCGTCGTCATGGCGCCGATGACCCGCAGCCGCGCCGGCGAAGGCAACTGCCCGACCGCGCTGACCGCCGAGTATTACGCGCAGCGCGCCTCGGCAGGCCTGATCATCACCGAGGCGACGCAGGTCTGCGACACCGCCCAGGGCTATCCCAACACGCCGGGCATCCACACCGATGCCCAGACCCTGGCTTGGCGCGCGGTGGCCGACGCCGTGCACGATGCCGGCGGACGGATCGTCACCCAGCTCTGGCATGTCGGGCGCATCTCCCACCCGCGCTTCCAGCCGAACGGCGCCGCCCCGGTCGCCCCGTCGGCCATCGCGGCCAAGGGCCAGCTTTACACCGGCGCCGGCATGGAACCTTTCCCGGTGCCGCGCGCCCTGGACACGTCCGAGATCCCCGGTCTGGTCCGCCATTTCGCCGACGCCGCCAAGCGCGCGGTGTTCGATGCCGGCCTGGACGGCGTCGAGATCCACGCGGCCAACGGCTATCTGATCGATCAGTTCCTGCGCGACAGCACCAACACCCGCAACGACCAGTATGGCGGGACGGTGGAAAACCGCTGCCGCTTCCTGCTGGAGATCCTGGAGGCCACGGCCCATGCCGTCGGTGCCGACCGCATCGGCGTCCGCCTGTCGCCGACCGGCGTGTTCAACGACATGAAGGACAGCGACCCGCTGCCGCATTTCCTGGCGATCACCAAGGCGCTGAACCCGTTCAACCTCGCCTATCTGCACGTGATCGAGGGGCGGCCCGGCCACCACATGGCTCCGCCGGACGGTGCGCCGCATGTGGCGTCCGCCCTGCGCGCCGCCTTCAAGGGTCCGTTCATCCTGAATGGCGGATACAGCCGCGACGATGCCGACGCCGCACTCGCCAAGGGTGAGGCCGACGCGGTCAGCTTCGGCGAGTCCTTCATCTCCAACCCGGACCTGCCCGTGCGCTTCCGTGTCGGCGCATCGCTGGCCGAACCGGATCGCACCACCTATTACGGCGGCGACGCCAAGGGCTACACCGACTATCCGGCCCTGGAATCCGTCGCCGCCTGACCGGATTGCGGCCTCCCTGCCCCGGCGGGGCCGCAATTGCTCTCGACGTGAGAGCGCGTCGTGAGAGCGTCGTGAGACGCAAATCCCCGCTGCCCCCGGCCCGGCTCCCCCCTGGGCCGGGGGGCTTTTTTTATGTGGAGCCGGCCTCTACGCCGCCCCGCCCTCTCCGTCCAGTCCGCGGGCCAAGGCGGCGATGGTGCCGTAACCGACCTGATCGGCCGGGTCGATTTCCGCCATCTTGGCAAGGATCGCCAGCGCCTTGTCGCGGTTGTGGCGGCGCAGTTCGATGAAAGCGAGCGCCTTCATGGTGAACAGGAAGAAGCGCGCCGGCCCGGCCGCCGTCCAGTCGGTGGACCCCGCGGTCAGCCGCGACCAGTCCGCCGGAAAACCGCCCTGGAGCGCCGCGGCATCCAGCCCGATGCGGGCCACCCGCTCCGCGTCCGTCAGCTTCTTGCGGTTGAAATAGAATTTGTAGAGCGCATAGAAGACCGGCAGCACCCGAGGCCCCTTGCGATGAGCCTCCCACAGCAGCGCCTCGCAGGCGTCCGGCACGTCGCGGGCTTTCACCGCCTCCTGCAACAGTTCGTCGATCTGTTCGGGCACGTCGCCGAACGCCATCCGGCCGTTCGACATCCTGAGTTCGATCGGTTCGTCGCTCATCGCTTTCCTCGCCACTAATTCCTGCTGACGCAATCAATCATCCGACGCACCGACGACGCCCCATGGTACGCGCGCGGGCACGGCGAAAGACCACAATATTTTTGTGCGGCGAAGTGTCGCGGCTGTCGCAAAGACGACACGCGCCAAACCCGACAAAATGGTTCGTGTGCGGGACTTTGTCGGACTTTCGCCACGCCGGGCCGACCTGACAATCGTTGAAAATCAACGTCTTGCCTGTTTGGCACACCGCTTGCTCTATTCCCCGTCAGATCGGCCGGCACCCCCGGCAACGCGGCTTGAGGAGGCGGGACATGGTGACTCTGACGGATGCGGCGGTTTCCACCCTGGAACGGGTCCTGGCGAAGTCGGGCGGTGCGGCCGCCGGCTTGCGGATCGCAGTGACCGACGGCGGCTGCGCCGGCCTTAAATACCAGATGGGGCTGGAGGCGGCAGCCGGCGATGACGACGCGGTGCTCAGCTTCGGCCCGGTCACCATCTTCGTCGACGCCAACAGCCAGCCCTTCCTGAGCGGCGTGGTGGTCGATTTCGTCGAGGGCATCGAGGGCTCCGGCTTCAAGTTCGACAATCCGAACGCGACCAGCAGCTGCGGCTGCGGCAAGTCCTTCTCGGCCGGCGGTGACGGTGGCGGCTCCTGCTCGACCTCCTCGTCCAGCTGCGGGTCGTCGGCCCCCTACTCGACTCACTGAATTCGCCCCCGGACGGATCTTCCCCAAGGCGCGCACCCACGGAAAGGCAGCAGCGACATGTGGAACTACACCGACAAGGTCAAGGAACACTTCTTCAATCCGAAGAACTCCGGTGTCCTGGACAGCGCCAATGCGGTCGGCGAGGTCGGCTCCATCACCTGCGGCGACGCGCTGCGTCTGATGCTGAAGGTCGATCCCGACACCCAGATCATCCAGGACGCGAAGTTCCAGACCTTCGGCTGCGGTTCGGCAATCGCCTCCAGCTCCGCGCTGACCGAGATGATCATCGGCAAGACGGTGGACGAGGCGCTGACCCTGACCAACCGCGACATCGCCGAGTATCTCGGCGGCCTGCCGCCGGAGAAGATGCACTGCTCCGTCATGGGTGCCGAGGCGCTACGCGCCGCCATCGCCAACTACAAGGGCGAGGCGTGGGAAGACGACCATGAGGAAGGCGAGCTGGTCTGCAAGTGCTTCGGCATCGACGCCGCCATGATCGAGCGCGCGGTGACCGTCAACGGCCTGACCACGCTGGAGGAAGTCACCCACTACACCAAGGCCGGCGGCTCCTGCCAGACCTGCCACGAGAAGATCGAGGAGGTGCTGGAGGAGGTGCTGGCGAAGACCGGCGCGTTGAAGCCCGCCAAGAAGCATGCCCCCGGCACGGTCGGGCTCGACGCCATCAAGCCGCTGGAGCCGAAGGCCGAACCGGCCGCGGCGCCCAAGCTGACGAACGTCCAGCGCATGCAGGTCATCATGGGCGCCATCGAGGAGATTCGCCCGCAGATCCAGCGCGACGGCGGCGACGTTGAGCTGGTCGACATCGACGGCAAGGACATCTATGTGCGGCTCTCCGGCGCCTGCTCCGGCTGTTCGCAATCGGCCGGCACGATGATGGGCGTGCAGATGAAGCTGGTCGAGAAGCTCGGTGAGTTCGTGCGGGTCAAGCCCGCGTCCCTCATGCCAGCCCATGCGAACTAAGGGGGAGCGTGACGCCATGAGCCAGGGCATCTATCTCGACAACAACGCCACCACCCGCGTCGATCCGGAAGTGCTGCAGGAGATGCTGCCGCTCTTCACCGAGCATTTCGGCAACGCCTCCTCCATGCACGGCTTCGGCGCCGCGGTGGGCGGCAAGATCGAATGGGCGCGCAAACAGGTCCAGGCCCTGCTGGGCGCCGCCCATGACAGCGAGATCGTCTTCACCTCCGGGGGCACGGAAAGCGACAACACCGCCATCCTGTCGGCGCTGGAGGCCTATCCGAAGAAGCGCGAGATCGTCACCAGCGTGGTCGAACACCCCGGCGTGCTGGCGCTCTGCGAATATCTGGAGAAGAAGCGCGGCTACACGGTCCACCGAATCCCGGTGGACAACAAGGGCAACCTCGACATGGAGGCCTACCGCGCGGCCCTGTCCGACCGGGTCGCCATCGTCTCCATCATGTGGGCCAACAACGAAACCGGGACGATCTTCCCGGTGGAGGAACTGGCGCGCATGGCGAAGGAGGTCGGCGCCCTCTTCCACACCGACGCGGTGCAGTCGGTCGGCAAGATCCCGGTGAAGCTGGCGGACAGCGCCATCGACATGCTGTCGCTGTCCGGTCACAAGCTGCACGCTCCCAAGGGCATCGGCGCGCTCTACGTCAAGCGCGGCCTGCGCTACCGCCCGATGCTGCGCGGCGGCCATCAGGAGCGCTCGCGCCGCGCCGGCACCGAGAACGCGCCCGGCATCGTCGGGCTGGGCGCCGCCGCCCAACTGGCGCTGGTCCATATGGGCGACGAGAACACGCGGGTGAAGGCGCTGCGCGACAAGCTGGAACAGGCGATCCTGGCGGCGGTGCCGAGCTGCTTCGTCACCGGCAACCCCGACAACCGCCTGCCCAACACCTGCAACATCGCCTTCGAGTATATCGAGGGCGAGGCAATCCTCCTGCTGCTGAACGAGGCCGGCATCGCCGCGTCCTCCGGCTCCGCCTGCACCTCGGGTTCGCTGGAGCCCAGCCACGTCATGCGCGCCATGGGCGTGCCCTACACCGCCGCCCATGGCGCCACCCGCTTCTCGCTGTCGCGCGACACGACGGAGGAGGAGATCGACCGGGTCATCGCCGTGGTGCCGGGCATCATCGCCAAGCTGCGCAGCCTGTCGCCCTACTGGCAGCAGGACGCGGGCAAGGCGAAGGAGTTTGCACCCGTTTATTCGTAACACCGGAATCGCAGGCCGGGTCGATGGCCCGTCCCGGCACCCCGCCCGACGACACCCCGTCGGGGCGGGTCCCCGGCCCGGCCTGCGACACTGACTTGGGGGCGAAGTTCTCGGCCCCCTCCCTAGCCCTCCCCCGCGTTCCGCGGGAGAGGGAACTGCCGCCGCTCCTTTGCTGACCCTTACCAAGCGTCCTACCCCCTCTCCCGCGAAGCGGGGGAGGGATGGGGAGGGGGCAATCCGCGGCAACAACTCCAAGAAGGTGCCCCCATGCCCACCACCTTCGCCACCATCAACGACACGACGCTGCGCGACGGCGAGCAGACGGCGGGCGTCGCCTTCACGCTGGACGAGAAGATCGCCATTGCCCGCGCGCTCGACGCCGCCGGCGTGCCGGAGCAGGAGATCGGCATCCCCGCCATGGGCGAGGAGGAGCGCGAGGGCATCCGCGCCGTGGCCGCACTGGGGCTGAAGGGCCGGCTGATGGTGTGGTGCCGCATGCACGACGCCGACCTGAAGGCGGCGCTGTCCTGCAATGTCGGCTTCGTCAACCTGTCGATGCCGGTGTCGGACATCCAAATCACGAAGAAGCTGAAGCGCAGCCGCGCCTGGGCGCTGGCGGAGATCGAGCGCCGGGTGAAACAGGCGCGCGACCATGGGCTGGAGGTCAGCGTCGGCGGCGAGGATTCCTCCCGCGCCGACATGGATTTCCTGATCGCCGCCGCCACGGTTGCGCAAGAGGCGGGCGCGCGGCGGTTCCGATTCGCCGACACTCTCGGCGTGCTCGACCCCTTCCAGACGCGCGCCTGCATCGAACGGCTGCGCCGGGCGACCGACCTGGAGATCGAGATCCACGCCCATGACGACCTGGGCCTCGCCAACGCCAATTCGCTGGCCGCGGTGCTGGGCGGCGCCACCCATGTCAACACCACGGTGAACGGCCTGGGCGAGCGCGCCGGCAACGCCCCGCTGGAGGAGGTGGTGGTCTCGCTGAAGCACCTCTACCACATCGACACCGGCGTGGAGACGCGGTCGCTCGGCGCCATCAGCGATCTGGTGGAGCGAGCCTCCAACCGGCCGGTGGCGGTCAACAAATCCATCGTCGGCGCCGCCGTCTTCACCCACGAGGCCGGCATCCATGTCGACGGGCTGCTGCGTGACCGTGCCACCTACCAGAATTTCGACCCGGCCGAGGTCGGGCGCGAACACCGCATCGTGCTGGGCAAGCATTCCGGCACCGCGGCGGTGAAGCTGGCCTACGAGCGGCTCGGCATCGCCTGCGACGACGCCACCGCGCAGGCGGTGCTGCCGCGCGTCCGCGCGCTGGCCACCCGCGCCAAACGGCCGCCTACGCCCGAGGAACTGCACGCCTTTCTGGAGGCGGCGACATGACCAAGCCCAAAAGCTCCCCGGGCATTCTGGCCCTGCTGCGCGAGGACGTCGCCTGCGTGTTCGACCGCGACCCGGCGGCGCGCAATGTCTTCGACGTGCTGACCTGCTATCCCGGCATCCATGCGCTGGTGATCCACCGCTTCGCCAACGCGGCCTGGCGGCGGGGGCTGCGCTGGCCGGCGCGCTTCCTGTCCTATGTGGCGCGCGCGGTGACCAACATCGACATCCATCCCGGTGCCGGCATCGGCCGCCGTTTCTTCATCGACCATGGTGCCGGCGTGGTGATCGGCGAGACTGCAGAGATCGGCGACGACGTGACGCTCTATCACGGGGTGACGCTGGGCGGCACCTCCTGGACCAAGGGCAAGCGGCACCCGACGCTGGCGGACGGCGTGCTGGTCGGTGCCGGCGCCAAAGTCTTGGGGCCGATCACCGTCGGCACCAACGCGCGGGTCGGCGCCAATTCGGTGGTGACCAAGCCGGTACCGCCGGGAATGACCGTTGTCGGCATCCCCGGCCGGGTGGTGCGGCCGGAAGCGCATCGCCAGTTGTCGGATCAACCTGTCTCCGATCATGGCATCGACCTGGAACATCATCTGATGCCGGACCCGGTCGGCAAGGCCATCGCCTGCCTGATCGACCACATCAACCGCATCGAAGCCCGGCTGGAAGCCCACACCGCAACCGAAACGTCACAGTTTCCTGCTAAGAACATCCGCCTGTCGGAATTTCGCCTGAACGATATGCACAGCGATATACGTTTGGACGGTGTGGCCTGCAGCTCTTGTGGCAACATCTGCGACCAGGAGGGGTGCAGCCCCTCCCCTTCCACCCAGCAGCACGCGTGAGGAGCCTTCGACGATGAGCGATTTCACCGACGACCTCGACGATCTGGAAACCGCGGAAGACTTCCTGCGCTTCTTCCACGTCACCTATGACCAGCGCGTGGTCAATGTGAACCGCCTGCACATCCTGCAGCGCTTTCACGACTACCTGTCGGCGGACCATGGGATGGAGGGGCTGGACGACGAAGGCATGTCGGCGCGCTACCGCTTTCATCTGGAACGCGCCTACCAGGATTTCATGGTGTCCAACGCCATCGCGGAGAAGACCTTCAAGGTCCACAAGGAGGAAGCGCGCAAGATGGCAGACCGCTTCGTCCCGCTGAACAGCCTGCTGGGGTCGCCGGTCGGCTGAGCCGCCGGCACCCATGACATCGACGGGAGGGGGGCGCCGGCCGCGCCCCCTTTGCCGTCAGTGGATCTTGCTCTCGTTGGGGCCGTCGTCGCGCCGGTAGACGTGGACGTGGTAGGCGGCCATCGGGTTCTCGTCGATGTAACGCAGCAGTTCCTGCTCCGTCCGCGGCGTAGCGTCGCGGATCAGAACCTGCCAGGCAGGCTCCATCGTCGCACGCATGGTCTCGTCGTGGGGCAGCATGATGAATCCGGCCCATTCGGGTTCGAAATCCGCCAAATAGCTCTTGGCGTAGTGCTTCATCATCGCCGCGTCGTTGACGTTGACGTTCTCCATATTTTCGAAACAGACACGCAGGTCCATCGCCGTCCTCCTCATGGAATAGGGCGCGGCCCCGCCAATGGTCCGCAAGGGACGCGCGCAGGTCCGCGACGTTCGGTCCTGAAAACAGCCATGCGACAGAGATGGTACGCCGACGGGGTGAAAAACAAGGGCGTGCGATCTCTCCTCACGCACCTGCGCCGACCTGCTGCCATGCCTGCCCGTAGCGCCATGCATCAGGCGCAGACCGCACCATTGGTCATAATCCTGCGCTTTTTGGGTTCGCCTACTGCGTGGCTCCTGTAGAATTCTTGTGACAGCACCCGCGCGAGTACGATGACAGACATTACGCCTGCCTCCGACCATCCCCTGCGCATCCTCATCGTCGAGGACGAAAGTCTCGCCGCCATGGCTTTGGAAGAGGTCCTGGGCATGCTGGGCTTCGCCGTCATCGGCATCGAGGACAATGCCGACGCCGCGATCGGGGCGGCCGAGCGGCTGCGCCCAGACATCGTGATGATGGACATCCGCCTGCTCGGCCCGCGCGACGGGATCGACGCCGCCGCGGCCATCCGTGCCCGCACCGGCATCCGCTGCATCTTCACCTCCGCCTTCGCCGATGCCGAGACCCGGCACCGCGCCGCCGACTGCGAGCCCTTCGGTTTCGTCCGCAAGCCCTATTTTCCCGCCGAGTTGCAGCGGGCGCTGGACCATGCTGCGGGGGTGCTGAGAGGTAGCTGATTGCCCCCTCCCCGACCCTCCCCCGCCCTCGGCCGACCAAAGGTCGGTCCGATTGCGGGAGAGGGAGTAAGTCGCGGAGCGGCGGCAGTCCCCTCTCCCTCGAAGAGGGGGAGGGTTAGGGAGGGGGCAATTGCCCAACAGCCATTCCCCACCAAACAAATCAGCCCCCGCGCGTCGCCGCGCGGAGGCCGTCGAGTGAGCGGGGCAAGACAACAGACGCGAACCGATCAGCCGAACTTGTAGCTGATGCCGTAACCGCCGCGCGGATAGTCCCAGGCGATGTTGCCCTTGTCCTGGCAGACGACGCGGCAGGTGCCGCATTCCAGGCAACCGTCGGTCACCAACGTCACGCCGCCGGTCTCGTTCTTGCTGTAGCAGGCGGCCGGGCAGCAGAAGGTGCAGGCCTGTTTCTCGCAGGTCTGGCAGGCTTCCAGGCTCTTGATCTGGATGTGCGGCCGGCTCTCGTCGACGATGTAGCGGTTCTGATAGAGTTTCTCTTCGACCTTGACCATCATGTTCATCGTACGGCCCTCACCAGCTTGATTGCGTCACCGACCAGTCCCATCACCGAGCGGCGCTTGATGAAGGACTTCATGATCTGCTTTTCCTTGGTCTTCTTGTCGACGCTGTCCACGGTGAACCAGTTGTGGACCGCGGAGGTGATTTCGTCGGGATAGGCGCCGAAGAACTGCTTGTTTCCGTGCATGATGCCGGGCAGTTCGCGATACTTCTTCAGGTCCTTCATGATGAAGCTATCGTCCAGCTTCTTCTTGTAGGCCGCCAGATTCGACGCGGTGTAGCCCTTACCGGCTGCCTTCAGCTCGATCACCGTCTCCGCCGCCATCCGGCCCGACGCCATGGCGAGGTTGGAGCCCTCGCGGTGGGCCGCGTTGTTGAAGTGGGCTGCATCGCCGACCACCATCCAGCCATCGCCGTAGAGCTGCGGAACCGCCTTGTAGCCGCCCTCCGGGATCATGTGGGCGGCATATTCCTTCATCTCCGCCCCTTCGATCAGCGGCTTGATGACGGGGTGGTTCTTCAGATCTTCCAGCATCTTGTAGGGCGGGCAATCGCCGTTCTTGAAGTCGGAGATCAGGCAGCCGATGCCGATCGTCAGCGATTCCTTGTTGGTGTAGAGGAAGGCGGTGCCGACCATCCCCTTGGTCACCTTGCCCATGATCTCGATGACGACGCCTTCGTCCTCCTTGATGCCGAAGCGCTGCTGGATCAGCTCCGGATCGATGAAGAGAATTTCCTTGACGGCCAGCGCCACATTCTCCGGCGCCGCTTCGGCCTGAAGGCCGGCGCGCTTGGCGAGCAGGGCGTTGACGCCGTCGGCCATGATGACGACGTTGGCATGGATCTCCCCGCCCTCGCGGTCGGTGCGCACGCCGATCACCTTGCCGGACGGGTCGCGGATCAGCTCCGTCACCGTCGTCTCGCAGATCTGCAGACCGCCGACCTTGCGGATCTGCTCGCCCCACCATTTGTCGATGTTGGCGCGGATGATGGTGTAGCGGTTCGGCTTGTCGCTGTTGAAGGACTCCGACCGGTAGTTGGTGCCGACATAGCTGTCGTCGCCCAGCAGCCAGACGCGCTGTTCGATGATGTGGCGCTCCGTCGGGCAATCGTCCCGAAAGTCCGGGATGATCTTCTCCAGCTCGTGGGCGTACATGATGCCGCCCTGAACGTTCTTGGCGCCGGGATATTCGCCGCGCTCAAGCTGGAGCACCTTCAACCCCTGCTTGGCCAGCGTGTATGTCGCGGCGTTGCCGGACGGACCGGCACCGATGACGATGGCGTCGAACTTTTCGACCATGTCGACAGGCTCCTTTCTCGTCCGGCGGTCAGCCGGCCATGCGGTTGACGGAGAGGCGACGACCGAAGGCGTCGGTCAGCGCCGGCAGGATCGTCAGTGCGTCGCCGACCAGCCCGAGATGGGCGAAGTCGAAGATCGTCGCGTTGGGATCGGTGTTGATCGCCAGGATCAGGTCCGACTTCTCCATGCCGACCCGATGCTGGATGGCGCCGGAGATGCCGGCGGCGATGTAGAGCTTGGGCCGCACCGTCTTGCCGGTCTGACCGACCTGACGGTCATTCGTGGCCCAACCGGCCTGGACCAGCGGGCGGGTCACCCCGACCTCGCCGCCCAGCACCCGGGCGAGGTCGAAGACCAGCTTCATGTTCTCGACCTTGCCCAGCCCCTTCCCGGCCGACACGATGATGTCGGCGAAGGCCAGCTGCGCCTCGTTCTGCTCGCGGTCGGCGATGAAGTTCAGGACCTTGGTGACGATGTCCTCTTCCCGCAGATCGGGCCGGATTTCGACGACGCGGCCGGTGCGGGCGTCGTCGCGTTCCGGCATCGCCATCACGCGCGGGCGCACCGTCGCCATCTGCGGCCGGTAGGCCAAGGTCTGGATGGTGCAGAGCAGCGTGCCGCCGAAGGTCGGCCGGGTGGCGGCCAGCGAGCGGTTGTCGGCGTAGATGTCCAGCTCGGTGCAGTCGGCGGTCAGGCCGGTCGCCAGCGTGGTAGCGATGGCGCCCGCCAGATCGCGGCCCAGCGTGGTGGCACCCAGCAGCACGATCTCCGGCTTGTGGGCGTTCACCACATCGGTCATGACGCGGCAATAGGGGTCGGTGCGGTAGTCGGCCAGCGCCGGATCGGTCACCTTGTAGACGATGTCGGCGCCATAGCTGATGGCGTCGCCGCAGATGCGGTTCAGGTCGGGGCTTTCGGCACCCAGAACCACCGCTCCCACCTCCACCCCCAGCTTGTCGGCCAGCTTGCGGGCTTCGCCCAGCAGCTCCAGCGACACGGAGTGGACGATGCCGCGCTCCTGCTCCACGATCACCCAGACGTTCTTGTAAACCTTCAGGTGTTCGGGAAGCTGGAACTTGCGGCCCTGGGGCTTGCTCGGTTCGCTCATCGTCGGGTCTCCCGCGGGTGTATCGTCAAAGCCCGGCCGCGGCGCGGGCGAGCAGGTCGTCGGACAGCTTGGGCTGGGCGGCGAAGATGGCGTCGATGGCGGCGGCGGCCATCGCGTCGGGCGTGTCGGATGCGGCCTCGATCATCTTGGCCTTCTCGGCGCGCGGCTTCGGTACGAACACCTTCGACACCACGGTCGGCGAGCCCTTCAGGCCGACGCGGCCTTCCTCGGCGCCGGTGAAGTCGCGGCTCCAGGTCTTCAGCTCGTAGCGGGCGGCGCGGAACAGGTCGTCCATCTTGCCGAAGCGGATGGTGTTGGTGCCTTCCAGCATGGTGATCATGCAGGGCAGCGTCGTCTTCAGCACCTGGACGCCGCCTTCGGAGCGGCGCTGAACCACGATCTCCTTGGACGCGATGTCCAGATCTTCGATCTTCGTGATGTAGGTCAGCTGCTCGAAGCCGAGGCGGGTGGCAATGCCGGGGCCGACCTGGGCGGTGTCGCCGTCGACCGTCTGCTTGCCGCAGAAGACGATGTCGACCGGCTCCTCCTCCGCCAGCTTCTGGATCGCGGAGGTCAGGGCGTAGGAGGTCGCCAGCGTGTCGGACCCGGCGAACTTGCGGTCGGTCAGCAGCACCGCATCGTCGGCCCCCAGCGACAGCGCCTTGCGCAGCGAGGTCTCCGCCATCGGCGGCCCCATGGTCAGCACGGTGACGCGGGCGCCCACCTTGTCCTTCAGCCGCAGCGCCTCTTCCAGCGAGAACAGGTCGAACGGGTTGATGATAGCGGGCACGCCCTGCCGCATGATGGTGTTGGTGACGGGATGGATGCGGATCTGGGCGCTGTCGGGCACCTGCTTGATACAGACGACGATGTGCATCCCGTTCTCCTTGGCTTCCGCTCTCGCTGTGGCGCGCATGTGGGTTTGGGGCCGGCACCGGGCCGGGATACACCCAGGATAGCAAGCGGCGTGCCAGCCGGCGGAGACCGGCCAAGCCACGGAAAATGTTCAGAATTTTCCGAAGGTGCGATGCCCCGCGGCCTTGTCGCAAAGGCGACAAGGGGGCTGCCATGTCGGGTTCGTTACAGCCCGCGCGGGGCGAGGATCAGACCGCTTCGATATGGCCGACGACGCGGTCCAGTTCGACGCCGACGCGGGCGACCATGACGGCGATGCCGTCCAGCCGGCGGTCGATCACGGCCATTTCCACCGCGTCCGCGGCGGCGGCGAGATCGCGGGCGCCGACGGTGCGCGAGGAACCTGCCAGCTTGTGGGCGGCCTGCCGCACCTCGTCCCAGATCTCGCCCGCCAGCGCATCGATGAGCCAACGGTGGGAGGTGCGGTTGGAGGTGACGAACTCGCCCAGCAGATGGCGGACGAAGTCGGCGTCACCGTCGAACAGCGCGGTCAGCGCATCCATGTCGAGCGGCGGCAGGCCGGCCGCCTGCGGCACCGCCGGCGGAGCCTCGACGGACACCGGCGAAGCCTCGACGGCCTCCGGCGGCAGGGCGGCCTGCTCGTCGGGCTCCTCCTCCGCCCAGCCTTCTGCGTAACCGTCCGGCGGCAGGAAACGGTCGAGCACGCGGCGCAGATCGGCGAGGCTGACCGGCTTGGCCAGCGTTTCGTCCATGCCGGCCTGCAGGCAAAGCTGGGCCTCGTTCTCCGTCGCATTGGCGGTGATGGCGACGATGGGCAGGCGGGGACCTCCCCCGGCCGCTTCCGCCGCCCGGATGCTGCGGGCCAGTTCCATGCCGTCCAACTCCGGCATCTGGCAGTCGGTCAGCAGCAGGCCATGGCCGCCGGCCCGCCACAGGGCCAACGCCTGGGCGCCGTCCTCCGCGGTTTCCATGACATGGCCCAGCAAGGCGAGCTGGCGCTGGATCACCTGCCGGTTGGTCGGATGATCCTCCGCCACCAGGATCAGTCGGCACCGCGCCCGCGCCTCCTCCACCGTGGGCAGCCGCCGCCGGCCGGCGGCGGGAGCGGCCGGCTCCTCCGGTTCCGGCTGCAGATCGGCCCGTCCGCCCTCCCCTGCCGGCATGCGTCCGGCGGCAGCCAGGACGGCGCGGATCAGGCTGGTCCGCCGCACCGGCCGGCCGAGGACGACGGTTCCGGCGCCGGCCCCACCCCCCGAGGAACCGAGCGCAGCGGTATCGCCGGCGGTCAGCGCATCGCCGCCGATCAGCACGCGGCCGCGCACCCGGCCACGCGGGTCGCTGTCCAGCGCCCCGCTGTCGGTGCCCAAGGTGGAGACCAGCACGTCGCAGGCGGCGGTGGGCAGAAGGGTGTCCAATGCCGCGTCGGCATCGGCGGCCTCCACCACCTGGGCGCCATCGGCGTTCAGGTAGCGGGCAAGGAAGCCGCGCTCCTTCGCATCCGCCGCCAACAGCAGCACCGTCACACCCTGCAGCGGCGCCCGCTGAAGGCAGGCGTCATCCTCCGCCGGGACCAGATCGGCGGCGAAGGTGAACCAGAAGGTGGAGCCGACATTCAGTTCGCTGGTGACGCCGATGTCGCCGCCCATCAGCTCGGCCAGACGCCGGCAGATCGACAGCCCGAGACCGGTGCCGCCGAACCGGCGGGTGGTCGACACCTCCGCCTGGGTGAAGGGACGGAACAGGCGGACCTGATTCTCCGCCGAGATGCCGATGCCGGTGTCGGTCACCGCCACCCGGATGATGACCCGGTCGCCGTCGAAATGCGCCAGTTCCACCCGCACCGTCACCGAACCGGACTGGGTGAACTTCACCGCATTGCCGGCGATGTTGAACAGCACCTGCCGGATGCGCACCGGATCGCCCAGCACCGCGGCCGGCAGGTCGGGATCGACATAGGTGACCAGCGACAGGCCCTTGGCCCGCGCGCCGGGGGCCAGCGTGTCTGCCACCCCCTCCACCACGCCGGCCAGCGCCACCGGCACCCGTTCCAGGTCCAGCCGCCCGGCCTCGATCTTCGAGAAGTCCAGGATGTCATTGATGATGGTCAGCAGGGCGCCGGCCGATTCCCGCACCACGGTGACCAGTTCGCGCTGGTCGCCTGTCAGGCTGGTGTGTTCCAGCAGTTCCAGCATGCCCTGGATGCCGTTCATCGGCGTGCGGATCTCATGGCTCATGGTGGCCAGGAACAGCGACTTCGCCTGATTGGCCGCCTCCGCCTCCGACCGTGCCGCCTCCGCCGCCTCGCGTGCGGCCACGAGGTCGCGCGTGCGTTCCGCCACCTGGCCTTCCAGGCTGCGGTTCAGCTCGGTCAGCTCCTCGTAGAGGTGGACGTTGTCGAAGCCGATGGCGACCTTGGCGCAGAACACCTCCAGAAGCCGCCGTTCGTCCGCCGTCAGCGCGCGGCCATGGCCGAGATAGACCGCCGTGTCGTGCCGCCGGGTGGCGGAGCGGAAGACCAGAACGCTGTGCCCGCGCTCGAACCGGTTGCGGCCGTCGGCCAGCGCCGCCGTCACCACCTGCACCGCCTCGTCCGGCAGGGCCAGGAACAACGGCGTTCCCTCCATCCCGACATGGCGGCCGGCACCGCCCAGCACCAGCGGTTCCGCCGGCTGCGGCCCATCCGACAGGCCATCCGACAGGCGGCTGACCAGCGCCACCCCGCCCAAAGTCATTCCATTGGCCGGCGGGCAGACGCCGACGATCTGCGCCACGGCATGGCGCACGAATTCCGCCATCGTCCGCTTGCCCAGCAGCGTGGAGGACGCGTCGAGGATGCGCTCCAACCCTTCGCGGTGGTCCTCGATCGCGGTGATGTCCTGATAGCCGCGCAAGGCCGCGACGACGGAGGTGAACAGCTTCTGCGCCGTCAGCTCCGTCTTCGATTTGTAGTCGTTGATGTCGTAGCTGAGGATGACGTCGCGTTCCGGCGCCTGCCCCGGCTGGCCGGTGCGCAGGATGATGCGGACCCGCCGGTTGCTCAACTCGCTGCGGATGTAGCGGACCAGCCGCAGGCCGGCATCGTCCGACTCCATCACGACGTCGAGCAGGATCACCGCGATGGCCGGGTTGTCGCGCAGCACCCCGCGGGCTTCCGCCGCGGTGGCGGCCGACAAGAACTGCGCCGGGCGTCCTTCGAAGGTGAAGCCGCGCAGCACCATCTTGGTGGTGGCGTGGATGGCGGGGTCGTCGTCGACGATCAGGATCAGCCAGGGTTCGACCGGTTCGGCAGCCTCGGCCGCCACTTCGACGGCGGGTTCCTCCTCCGCGAACAGGAATTCGTCGCTCATCACGGTCCCCCGGCGAACTTGCCGCGCGTTTTCCACCCCGGCGCGCGGGCGACCTTAGCATAGGTGCGGGAAAGGCCGCCAGTTCGGCCCCCGATCGACGCCATGAGGCGGCAACCATCAGGTGGAAATGGTGGATTTGCCGGACGGCAGCCGCCATGGTGGCGCCGTTTTCAATCGCGCATGTGCCGTCATGAACCTGCTTGCCTGCATCCACGACAAGGCCCCGCTGATCGAGGCGCGGGATCCCGACCTGGGCGACCTGTTCCCGCCGGGCTTCCTCGACCTGTACGAGGTGCACAGCTACCGCAACGCTGCCCGCATCCTGGCCTATGCCTGCACGGCCGAGTTCCGCGAGATCACCGAGCGGCTGATGGAGTTCCGCATCCGCACCGAGGACATCGTGGCATCCGGCGGCAACAAGTCGCAGATCGCCAAGACGATGGAGCGGATGCTGAACCCGCTGGGCTGGAACGAGACGCGCATCCGCGGCGACCTGTTCATCACCAAGATGATCGTGACGCATGAGGAAAAGCGCCGCATCGCCGGCAAGAACCGCGGCCAGACCGTGACCGAGCAGCGCCAGCGCGAGGAGCTGTACAAGGTCAACGGCTTCATCGACGGCCACAAGATCGACTTCGTGAAGGAGCGCGTGTCCTTCGACCTGGAATGGAACAGCAAGGACCAGACCTTCGACCGCGACCTCTACGCCGCCCGCACCTTCTACGAATGCGGCATCATCAATGCCGGCGTCCTGCTGACCCGCAGCGCCGAGCTGATCCCGCTGTTCACCGAGGTGGCGCGGCGGGTGGAGATGAAGAATTTCCAGAACAAGTACGGTGCCAGCACCACCTGGATGAAGAAGCTGCTCTACCGGCTGGACGCCGGCCGCGGCGGCGGCTGCCCGGTGCTGGCGCTGGGCATCCGCCCGGCGCTGGTGTCGGATTTCGAGGAATGGAAGGACAGCCACCCAGTCGTCCGGCAGACGGCGACCTTCGATGTCGATACGGGGGCGGAGGACGAGGACGATCTTTGGTGAGGGGGGTGGTTGCGGTGTGCCCCCTCCCTAACCCTCCCCCACCTTCGGTGGGAGAGGGGACTGCCGCTGCTTCGGCAGCCGATTCACGCCGACAAGCATCCTGCCCCCTCTCCCTCGATCGGACCAGCCTTCGGCCGGCCGAGGGAGGAGGGATGGGGAGGGGGCATCAGCGTGCATCACGCGAACTTCCGGTCCGTAAGCAGCAGGCGCACCGCGAAGCCCAGGAACAGCACCCCGGCGATGCCGTCCAGCGCCGTGCGCACCCGCGGGCTGGACAGCACGCGGCGGGCGGCGCCGGCGCTGAGCGCGGCGACACCGGCCAGATAGATGCCGCCAAGCACCGAGATGATGCTGCCCAGGATGAAGGTCTGCAGCGCCACATGACCCAGGGCGGGGGCGATGAATTGCGGAACGAAGGCCAGTTGGAACAGTATGACCTTCGGGTTCAGCAGGTTCGTCAGCAGCGCCTGGACGAACACCCGGCCGGCGCGGGCCGAGGCCGGCGCCTCGATGGCCGGCGCGGGTTCGGCGCCCCGGCTCGCCCAGACGCTCCACAGCGACCGCAGGCCGATCCACGCCAGATAGGCGCCGCCGGCATAGCGCAGCAGGTCGAACAGCGTGGTCGAGGCCGCGATCAGGGCGGAGATGCCGGCGGCGGCCAGCAGCGCATGCACCATGTTGCCAACGCAGATGCCCAGCGTCGCCACCACCCCCGCCTGCCTGCCGTCGGCGATGCTGCGGGTCAGCACCAGCAGCGAATCCGGACCCGGCGCCAGGACCAGGACACAAACGGCGATCATGTAGAGTTGCAACAGATGGGGGTCGAGCGGCAGGGTCATGGCGGCGGGCCTTCGGGCGGTAGGGGAGCGGTCAATCCGGCCAGCGGCGGTGGATCCACAGCCATTGCGCCGGCCTGTCGCGGATCCAATCCTCCAACAGACGGTTCAAACGTTCCATCAGAATTCGCGCATCCGCATTGCGGTCGCCGCTGGTCGGGTATTCCTCCGGCGGCAGGACGGTGACGCGGAACCGCGCGCCCTCCAGCCGTTCGGTCCGCGCCGGGCATAGCGGCAGCTGCATCTTCATGCCGAGGAATGCTGCGGCCGGCGCGGTCATGGCGTCACGACCGAAGAAGGGGACGGGAATGCCGTCGTTCATCTTCTGGTCGATCAGCATGCCGACATGGCCGCCCTTGGTCAGGTGACGCAGCAGGATCCTGGCACCGTCCGGCCCCTTGGGGATCTGCATGCCGGTCGCCGCCCCGCGCAACTTCACCAGCAGCTCGCCGACGATCGGGTTGTTGGGCGCACGATAGACCACGCCCACCTCCAGCCCGAGCAGCCGGGCAACGACCGACTGCACCTCCCAGTTCGCCAGATGGCCGGAGACCAGGATGCCGGCCTTGCCGTCCTCGCGCAGCGCGTCGACATGCTCGACGCCGACCAGTTCCACCCGCTCGCGGCCGATCTGTTCCAGATGCGGATATTCGGCGATGGTGCGGCCCAGATTGTCCCACATCCCGCGCAGGATGGCGTCGATTTCCGCCTTGCTCTTCTCGGGGAAGGCGCGGGTCAGGTTGCGGCGGGCACGCGCGCTGTTGGGCAGCAACGGCCCGACCGTCCGTCCGATCCAGCCGCCGAGCGCCGACGCGCGGTCGAGCGGCAGGGCCCGGAACAGGCCGCAGATTCCATGAACGAGCGCCGCCTCCAGCTTGTAGCCGACATGGCGCGTCAGCCATTGCTGCAGCGGGCTACGCGGCTTGGCCATCAGGGCTTCCTTTCAACAGCACAGGGGACAGCAGTGCGGCGAGCGCCCCCTCATCCTCCCAGCGGACGGAGACGGGCAGCACGTCCACCCTGCCCCGAAGCTCCGGCGGCAGGCGTACGGCGTCCTTGGCGGTGGTGACGGGCAAGGCGCCCAGCCCGGCGGCGCGGTCGAACAGCGCCGCGACCTCGGCGGGGCGGTAGGGATGGTGGTCGGCGAAGGCCACCCGCTCCACCACGCGGGCGCCGAGCGCCTCCAGCGTGGCGAAGAACTTCTCCGGGCGGCCGATGCCGGCGAAGGCCAGGACGTCCCGGCCGGCAAGCCGGGCGGCGGCGGCGGAATCGGGCTCCAGCCATGCCTTCAGCACCGGACGCCCGCCGGCCAGCGCCGCGAGGCCATGGCGGTCCTCCCCCAGGATCACCAGGGCGTCGGCACGGGCGAGGCCGTCGGCCACCCGTTCGCGCAACGGCCCCGCCGGCACCAGCCGCCCATTGCCGAAGCCGACCGCGCCGTCGGCGACGATCAGCGCCAGATCCTTGTAAAGGGCCGGGTTCTGAAACCCGTCATCCATGACGATGGCCCCTGCCCCGGCGGCGACCGCGCGCTGCGCCCCCGCCACCCGGTCGCGCGCCACCCAGCAGGGTGCGGCGCCGGCCAGCAGCAGAGCCTCGTCGCCGACATCGGCCGCGGTGTGGCGGACGGGATCGACCTGCAGAGGCCCGGCCTCCCGTCCGCCATGGCCGCGGGTCAGCGCATGGGCGGGAATGCCGCGGGCATGCAGTGCGGCGATCAGCGCCAGCCCGACCGGCGTCTTCCCGGCCCCGCCCGCCACCAGATTGCCGACGCAGACCACCGGCGCCATGACCCGTTGCGGAACGGTGCCGGCGATGCGCCGCCGTCCGGCCAGCCCATAGAGGGCGCCCAGCGGCGCCAGCAGCAAGGATACCAGGCCGGGCGGCCTGTACCAGAATTCGGGGGTCTTCACGGGCCGGTCATCCCCTCACGCTCATCCCTCAGGCGGAGGTCGGGATGCCGGCGGTGCCCAGCACCGGGGACAGCGCCGCAAGCGCGCGGTCGATGATCCGCCGGTTGTCCGCCGTCACCCGCGCGGCGCCCGCGACGATGCGGTCGCGCGCGCGCTCGTCGGTCAGCAGCCGCCGGATCTCGCGGGTCAGCGCGTCGCCGTCCGCGACCGGCAGGGCGCCGCCGGCGGCCTCCAGCATGTGGGTGATCTCACCGAAATTGAACATGTGCGGGCCATAGAGCACCGCGCAGCCCAGCTGCGCCGGCTCCACCGGGTTCTGTCCGCCATGGGGGATGAAGGAGCCGCCCATGCACACCACCGGCGCCGCGCGGTAGAACAGTCCCAGCTCGCCCATCGTGTCGGCGACATGGACGGCATGCTCCGGCCCCGGCAGCAGGTGGCGGTCCGTCCGCCGCAGCACCGACAACCCGCGCGCCCGCATCAACTCGGCAACGGCCTCGCCGCGATGGGCATGGCGGGGGACGATGATGGTCAGCAGGCCGGGCAGAGCGGGAGCCAGCGCCGCATGGACGGTCGCCGCGACCTCCTCCTCCCCCGAATGGGAACTGGCGAGCAGCCAGACCGGCCGACCGTCCAGTGCGGCGCGCAGCGGCTCCATCGCATCGGCGGCGGCGGGTGGCGGCTCGGCGGAGAATTTCAGGTTGCCGACGCTGGCGACGCCCGCGGCGCCCAGCCGGCGCAGCCGCTCCGCATCGCCTTCGGTCTGGGCCAGCGTGATCTGGAATGTCGACAGCAGCCCGCCGACGAAGCCCGGCGCGTTGCGCCAGCGGGCGAAGCTGCGCTCCGACATGCGGGCGTTGACCAGGGCGGCGGGGATGGAGCGGGCGCGGATGCCGGCCAACAGGTTCGGCCAGATCTCCGATTCCGTCCACAGCACCGCGTCGGGGCGCCAGTGGTCGAGAAAACGGTCGACGGCACCCGGCAGATCGACCGGCACATATTGATGAATCGCCCGCTCCGGCAGCCGCCGTCCCATCAGCTCGGCCGAGGTGACGGTGCCGGTGGTCATCAGCACGGACAGGTCGGGCGCGTCGTCCAGAAGCCGGCCGATCAGGACCAGGACGGAATTCGCCTCGCCCACGCTGGCCGCATGGATCCACACCAGCGGTCCGGCCGGCCGCTGGCGCGAGGGCGTGCCGAACCGCTCCGCCTGACGCACGGGGTCTTCCTTGCCCGCGGCGCGGCGGCGGTCGAGATAGAGGCGCACCGCCGGCCCGGCGACGGTCGTCAGGCCACGGTAAAGGGATTGCAGCATCAAGGCCCGGAACAGGAGACGGACGACAACGGGCGCGCTGCTGGTCCCCCTGATACGGAAGACCGGCAGCGCGCCCGGCGGTACCTTAGCACGCGGCACGCATTCCGTAACAGAGGCCGGTTAGACGGGCAGCCGCGCGCCGTCAGCCCGGCCCAAGCCGGACGGTCAGGCCCCCGGCAGCCCGTCGGCGTCCTGCTCCGTGACGTTGTCGGCAACGACAACGCCGGTCTGGCCATCGATCCGATAGACGACAGTCCAAAGCCCATTCTTCTGCTTCGTCTTCGCCGTCACGGCGTCGGGATATTCGAGCTTGGTCGTTTCAATGATCTGATCGGCCTGCTCTTCGGTCAGGTCGGAATTCACCACCATGTCGGTCCCTCCAGCCGGTATTGAATCAAGGGCTTTTCGTGGGTGAAGCCTCAGCCCTTCCAGCCGAAGCCGCGGGCCACCGCGGCGGTCTGGCCGGCGAGCGCCGGGTTGCGGATCAGGCTGATGGTGGCGATGCCGCGGGTGTCGACGCCCTGGGCCTTGTACTGGGCGGCGATGCGGTTCAGCCGGTCGCGCTTCTCCGCATCCGACAGCCCATCGGCGACGGCATAGCCGTAGAGGAAATTGGCGGCGTCGGTGGAAGCGAAGCCGGAGATGCTGACGAGTTGCTGTTCGGCCTCATGCGCGGCGGTGGCGGCGCGCTGGGTGATGCCGATCAGGGCGCTCAGCACCGTTCCGCTGGAATAATAATCCTCAAGGTCGGTCAGCGCGATGCCGGGCGGATAGTCCTTCAGCGGCTTCGACAGACCGGTCAGGATGCGGGCGCGCACATGGGCGCGGTTGGCGCGCATGGAGGAGTGAATGGCCGGCAGCGCCTTGTCGCCCAGCACCTCCTTCTCGAACGCGGCGCGGCTGCCGGTGATCCCGGCGCCGATCGCCGACAGCACGCTGGCTGCCGCACCGCCGCTGGCCGCACCGGCCGAGGTGACGCCCAGCGTCAGCACGTCGGTGGAGAAGCCCGCCTCGCGCATCTGCTGGAACAGCTTCTGCTCGAACTCCGAGAAGTTGGTGTCGATGGCGTACATGCGTGCCGCGACCCTGGTGTTGCGGCAGGTCTCGTCGGCACAGCCGAGGATCGCGGCGGCACTCCCCTGCTCCACCACCATCGGTTCGGCCGGCAGACGCTCCGGATAGCCCTCGAAGGAGGCGCAGCCGGAAACCGCGGCCACCAATGGCAGGACGGCGAGCAGGCCCCGCGATGCGGACTGCCGGCGCGGAGCACGGTCCGGACGGGTGGAGGCGACGGTCGAACGGCGGGCCATAGCAAGGTCCTCGGTTGTGGATTCCGAGAGTGTTTCTCGCCATGTGGGCTAGCATGAGCGCCCGACCCTGTAAAGCGATCTCAACCGGCAAGGGATGTTTCCATCCGGTTGCCCGCCAAGGAAGAATACCGGCGGGCTGCCGGTCTCAGCCGGTGACTTCGGAACATGGCGGAACACGTCTGCGATGAATGTTCCAGAAGCGCCCGGAAGCTCGCACTCACCGCTCCGCCAGCGCCAGCTTGGCTCCCAGCGCGGCGAAGGCGGCGGCGAAGCTGCGGCGCATCCAGGCCAACACCCGCGGGCGGGAGACCACCTGATCGCGCACCGCGGCGGCGAACAGGCCGTAGACGACGAAGACCGCGAAGGTCAGCGCCATGAACACGCCGCTGAGTTCCAGCATGCGGGCGAGCGGCTGCGGATCGGCGTCGCTGACGAATTGCGGCAGGAAGGCCAGGAAGAAGATCGACAGCTTCGGATTCAGCACATTGACCAGCACCGCCCGCAGGATCATCCGCCCGGCCGGGTGCCGCACGGTCTCCGCCTGGACGCTGAGCGCCCCCTGCTCCTTCAGCGTCGCCCAGGCCATGTAGAGCAGATAGAGCACGCCCAGGATCTTCAGCCCCTGGAACGCCACGGCGCTGGTGTGCAGCAGCGCCGCCAGCCCAAGCACGGCGGCAGCCATGTGCGGCACGATCCCCAGCGTGCAGCCGAACGCCGTGATCGCACTCGCCCGCGCTCCCTGCGACAACCCCGCCGCCAGCGTGAGCAGCACCCCGGTGCCGGGCGAGGCGACGACGATCAGGGAAGTGATGAGGAATTCGGGGCTCATGAGCGCAAACCTCACGCCAATGTGGGAGAGCCGAATGGAACCATGGCGCGGGACCGTCGCCAAGGGAAGGTTTCGCAAGACGGGAAAGTCCATCCCGTCGCATTGTCCCCTACCCCGTCCCTCGGCTATCCTGATCGAAATCCCCCGCCTCGCGGTGATGCATGCCGGTCTCATATCTCCGTGCGATCTCGGAGAGCAAGCGAACCAGACGGGCCAACGTCCATCTCGGCGTGTCGCTGGCCTTCGTCGCCGGGGCGATCAATGCGGGCGGGTTGCTGGCGGTGCTGCAATACACCTCGCACATGACCGGCATCGTCTCGTCCATCGCCGACAATCTGGTGCTGGGAAACCTCGTGGCGGTTGCGGCGGGGATGGCGTCGGTGGCGGCCTTCGTCTCGGGGGCGGCCTATTCCACCATCCTGATCAATTGGGGGCGGCACAACCGGATGCACAGCGCCTATGCCTACCCGCTGTTCTGGGAGGCGCTGCTGCTGCTGGGCTTCGGGCTGCTGGGCCACAGCCTGGACGAGCATCGGGCGCTGTTCGTGCCGGTGACCGTTCTGCTGCTGTGCTTCATCATGGGACTGCAGAACGCCATCGTCACCAAGATCTCCAATGCGGAGATCCGCACCACCCACATGACCGGCATCGTCACCGATATCGGCATCGAACTGGGCAAGCTGGTCTACATCAACCTCGGCACAGAGTCGGCGCGCTACCAGCCGGTGCGTACCAACTGGCCGCGGCTGGGCCTGCTGGTGGGTCTGCTCGGTGCCTTCTGCCTGGGCGGGGTGATTGGTGCCGCCGGTTTCAAATATGCGGGCTATGTCACGACGGTGCCGCTGGCCGCATTCCTGGTGCTGCTGGCGATCGTGCCGATGGTGGACGACGCGCGGACGCGGACGCGTCTGCTGCTGCGCCAGCGCCTCAAGACAAACGGCGGGGGGCGGCACCGGGAAGCGCCGCCCCCGCTGATATGACGCCTTTACGTGAATGGCCGCAGGTTGGACAGGAACTGTTCGGCCGAGCGGCGCCAGGAATAGCCCAGCGCATAGTCGCGGCATTTCTGCGCCGGGATCGCCAGCGCGCCTTCCACCGCCCGCTTCAGATCCACGTCCAGGCAGCCGGCGCCGGAACCGTCGACCACGTCCAGCGGTCCCGGCACCGGGTAGGCGGCCACCGGCACGCCGGATGCCAGCGCCTCCAGCAGGACCAGCCCGAAGGTGTCGGTGCGCGACGGGAAGACGAAGACGTCGGCGGCGGCGTAGTGCTTCGCCAGATCCTCGCCATGCTTGGCGCCGACCCAATGAACGCCGGGGTATTTGCGCTGCAACTCTTCCCGCGCCGGGCCGTCGCCGACCACCACCTTGGTGCCGGGCAGGTCGAGGCGCAGGAAATCCTCCAGGTTCTTTTCCACCGCGACGCGGCCGACATACATCGACACCGGCCGCGGCAGATCGAGGAAGCCCTTGTCGCGGGGCCGGAACAGTTCGGTATCGACGCCGCGGGTCCAGCGGCGGATGTTGACGAAACCACGGTGCGTCAGTGCGTCCTCGATGGTCTGGGTCGCCACCATCACCGCCGAGGACGGCTTGTGGAAGCGGCGGACCACCGCATAGGACAGCGCCAGCGGGATCGGCGCGCGGTCGCGGACATATTCGGGAAAGCGCGTGTGATAGGCGGTAGTGAAGGGCTTGCCATGCTTCAGGCAATAGGACCGGGCGGCAAAGCCCAGCGGCCCTTCGGTGGCGATGTGGATGCAGTCGGGCCGCATGCCGTCGATCATCGCCCACAGCCGGCGTTTCGCCCCCAGCGCCAGCCGGATTTCCGGGTATGTCGGCATCGGCAGGGTGCGGAAACGGTCGGGTCCGATCACCTCGACGCTGTGTCCCATCGCCTCCAACTCATCGCGCACGGTGCCGATGGTGCGCACGACGCCGTTCACCTGCGGGTGCCAGGCGTCGCTGACGATCAGGATGTTCACGCCGCTTCCCGTTCCTTCGCCGTCACCTTGCCCACACTGGGACCAGGGGTTGGCATCCGCTGCGCCATGACCTCCGTCCAGTGGATGATCTCCAGCGCGCCGCTGTCGTGCTCGACCAAGGCGGTACAGGACTCGACCCAATCGCCGTCGTTGCAATAGAGGATTCCTTCGATATCGCGCATCTCGGCGGTGTGGATGTGGCCGCAGACGACGCCGTCGACCTTGCGGCGGCGGGCTTCGTCGCCCAGCGCCTGTTCGTACTTGCCGATGAACTCGACCGCGGTCTTGGCCTTGTGCTTCAGGTAGGCCGACAGCGACCAATAGTTGAAGCCCAGCCTGCGCCTCACCCAGTTGAACAGGGTGTTGACGTGCAGCAGCGTGACGTAGGCGTGGTCGCCCAGCAGGGCGAGCCACTTGGCATAGCGCACCACCGCGTCGAACTTGTCGCCGTGGGTGATCAGCAGGCGCCGGCCGTCGGCGGTGGTGTGGACCCATTCATCGACCACATGCACGCCGCCGAACTGGAGGCCGACATAATCGCGCGCCGCCTCGTCATGGTTGCCGGGGATGTAATAGACCTCCACCCCCTTGCGGGCGCGGCGCATGATCTTCTGCACCACGTCATTGTGCGCCTGGGGCCAGTACCAGCTTTTCTTCAGCCGCCAGCCGTCGACGATGTCGCCGACCAGGAACAGGTGATCCGATTCGGTATGCTTCAGGAAATCGAGAAGCAGCTCCGCCTGACAGCCGCGCGTTCCAAGATGAACGTCGGATATCCAAATGCTGCGGTAGCGCTTGACCGCTGGGACGGCGTCCATCATCCGCTCCGTCGTCGCCATGGCCGGTGGCCATCAAGACAACTGCCGTATAAAGGAAAGCACCACACCTTGACAACGATTTGGAACGCCTGCACCTATTCGTCACAGTGATTTGGGCTTTCGTCACGGATCGGCAGTTTTACTGCAATGGAACCGCCGCCTGCCCTTCATGGTTCTGCAACAGAAGGCGCCCCGTGCGCCGTTCAGGGAGAGCGAATCGGTGCGCGACACGGTGCTGATGGACGAGAGCCCGGCGGTTGGCGCGGGCGGCGGAGACGATGCGGCGCTCGCTGTGCGGCGGCTGCTGGTGATCCACAACCCGACTGCCGGTGGACGGCGGGCGCGGCGGCTGCGCGCGGTGGTCTCCCGGCTGGAGGCGCGCGGGGTGAGCGTCGCCGTCAAGCCGACGGGCAAGCGCGGCGATGCCGAGGCCTTCGCCCGCGAGGCCGATCCAGCCAGCGTCGATGCGGTGGTGGCGGCCGGGGGCGACGGCACCATCAACGAGGTCATCAACGGGCTGGCGATTCACGCTGAGGCTGGCAGGCCGCTGCCGCTCGGCATCGTGCCGATGGGCACCGCCAACGTGCTGGCCGCCGAGTTGGGCCTGGGCATGGATGCGGAACGGATCGCCGCGGCGATTGCCGGCGGGCGGCGGACGATGATCTGGCCGGCGCTGGCCAACGGGCGGGTGTTCTCGCTGATGGCCGGGGTCGGGCTGGACGCGCGGGTGGTGGAGCGGGTCGATCCACGGGTGAAGCGGCTGATCGGCAAGGGCGCCTATGTGGCGGAAACGCTGGTGCAGCTGGCGACCCGGCCGGACCACCGCTACCGCGTCACGCTGGACGATGGCCCACCGCAGGAGGTGGCGTCGGTCATCGTCGCCAAGGGGCATTTCTACGGCGGCCGCTTCATCTGCGCGCCCGATGCGCGGCTGACGGAGCCGGAGCTGCATGTATGCCTGTTCCCGCGTGGCGGGCGGTTGAACGCGCTGCGCTATGTCTGGGGCGTCACCGCCGGGCGGCTGACACGCTTCCCGGAGTATCGCGTGGTGACGGCCAAGCGCGTGCGGATCGAGGGGCCGGCGGGTGACGGGCTGTTCGCCGACGCAGTGCAGGGGGATGGCGACGTGCTGGCGCGGCTGCCGGTGGAGATCGCGCTGGCGGGGTGGCGGTTGCCGGTGCTGGTGGGGTGAGGGGTTGGCTGACGATGCCCCCTCCCTAACCCTCCCCCGCCCTCGGCCGGCCGAAGGCCGGTCCGATCGCGGGAGAGGGAGTAAGTGCAAAGGCGGCGGCAGTCCCCTCTCCCTCGAAGAGGGGGAGGGTTAGGGAGGGGGCAACCGGCGCCCAGCCTTCGCCGCCCTCGCCTGCTCCTGCAACGCCACGTAATGGTGCCAGACCAGCCGCGCCGCCAGCGAGCGGTAGGGCCGCCAGGGCTCGGCCACCTCGATCAGCTGCCTCGCCGTCGGCTTGTCGGCCCAGCCCTTCAGCCGCTGGACGCCCAGTTGGATCGCCAGATCGCCGATGGGCCAGATGTCCGGGCGGTCGAGGGTGGTCATCAGATAGACCTCGGCACTCCAACGGCCGATGCCCTTCAGCGCGACGAGCTGGGCAATCGCCTCCTCGTCCGGCAGGCCATGGATGATGTCGAAATCGAGCCGTCCGCTCGCCACCGCCTCGGCGAGGCCGCGGGCATAGCCGATCTTCTGGCGGGAAAAACCGCAGGCGCGCAACGTCTCGTCGTCCAGCGCCAGGATGGCGTCGGGCGTGACGGCGCCGCCCAGACGGTCCTGCAGCTTGGCCCAGAGCGCCAGCGCCACCTTGGTGGAGAGCTGCTGCTCCATCACCATGCGCAGCAGGCCGACGAAGCCGGTCGGCCGGGTGAAGTCGCGGATCACCGGGCCGCCGACGCGCAGGCATTCGGCGAAAATGGGGTCGAGCGCGGCCAGATGTTCAGCGTTCATGCTCGACGCTCATCGGCCGCGCCCCACGTCCCGCAAGCGGTGGCTCAGGCCACCAGCTCGATGGCGTAGTCCTCGATCACGGTGTTGGCGAGCAGCTTGCTGCACATCGCCTCGACCTCTTTGCGGGCGGTCGCCTCGTCGGTGCTCTTGAGCTGCAGCTCGATCACCTTGCCGGCGCGGACGTCCTCGACGCCGTCGAAGCCCAGCGTGTGCAGCGCGTGCGCAATGGCCTTGCCCTGGGGGTCGAGAACGCCGCGCTTGAGGGTGACGTGAACCTTGGCCTTCATCGGATGTCCGCTCGCTTTACGGTGTTGGTGGAGGGGTGGTTGCTGACTATTGAATGGTCTTGGGGCCCTTGACGTCGCTCGGCCCGCCTTCCGGCAGGATGCCGAGGCGCCGCGCGACCTCCTGATAGGCTTCCTCGACACGGCCCAGATCCTGGCGGAACCGGTCCTTGTCCAGCTTCTCGTTGGTCTTGACGTCCCACAGGCGGCAGTTGTCGGGGCTGATCTCGTCCGCCAGGACGATCCGCATCTCCTCGTTCTCCCATAGGCGGCCGAACTCCAGCTTGAAGTCCACCAGCTTGAGCCCGATGCCGAGGAAGAGGCCGGACAGATAGTCGTTCACGCGCAAGGACAGCGCGACCATGTCGTCGAGATCCTGCGGCGCCGCCCAGCCGAAGGCGGTGATGTGCTCTTCCGAGACCATCGGGTCGCTCAGCTCGTCCGACTTGTAGTAATACTCGATAATGGAGCGCGGCAGCGGCGTGCCTTCGGGAATGCCGAAGCGGCGCGACAGGCTGCCGGCGGCGACGTTGCGGACGACGACCTCGATCGGGATGATCTCCACCTCGCGCACCAGCTGCTCGCGCATGTTCAGGCGGCGCATGAAATGCGTGGGCACGCCGATCTCGGACAGCCGGCTCATCAGATATTCGGAGATGCGGTTGTTCAGCACCCCCTTGCCGGTGATGACGCCCTTCTTCTGGTTGTTGAAGGCGGTGGCGTCGTCCTTGAAGTACTGCACCAGGGTGCCCGGCTCCGGCCCTTCGAAGAGTACCTTGGCCTTGCCTTCGTAGATGCGCCGGCGTCGTGTCATCGCGTGTTCGTCCAAATACGTAAGGACCGGTCAAGCGAGCTTGCCGGCCCAGGAATGTGCCCCAGTGATATAGCAAGCCGGGTGCACGAACACAACGACGGGGGCCGGAGGACAGGATTGTGCGGCTGCCGCTTTACAGCTCCACCGGCGCATAGGGCACGGCATGGGGCCGGCCGGGGGAGAAGTGCCAGATCGGGTTCAGGTCCAGCCGCTCCACCCGCGGCACCGCCAGCAGCGAACTGGACGAGGTGCCGAAGCCGCTGGGCAGCTGGAAATCCATGGCGCCGCGCTCGTCCGGCGTGCCCTCCCAGATGCGGCTGCCCATCAGCTCGGGCCAGCCGCCCCAGGCGAAGGACTCCGCATCGGGGGCGTCGATGGCCGGCGGCGTGGCATGCTCGAACAACGGGCGGTAGAAGGCGGTACGCGGATCCTGCGGATCGTCCAGTTCGAAGGCGGTCAGCATGTGGACGCCGGCGGGGACCGACGACACCTCCGGCCGGTGGCGCGGGTTGGCGCCGCGGTGGACCACCAGGAAGGCGTCGCGGTTGTCGGCGATCACCAGGTTGAACGGACGGTAGGCGCGGATGTCGAGATGGGCGAAGCTGCGCGCCGCATCGGCCGCGTCGGCATGGTCGAGCGCATCCAGCACCAGTTCGCCGCGCGACCGCTTGCCGGCCTCCGGCCCCAGCGTGCCGAAGCGGTTCAGGATGACCGCCACCACGCCTTCGTCGTTCAGCCCCATCCAGGAGCCGCCGGCCAGTTCGTCCAGCCCGGCGACCACGTTGGGCCGGTCGGGCCAATGGCGGGCCGGAGGCAGCCAGGGCCGCCCCGCCATCTCGTCACGGTTCCCGGCGACGACCAGCGGCCAGGTTGCGTCGGGTCGCCGCAGGAGAATCACGCTGCACATGCCTTGCCCTGTCTACTGTTGCATCTTGTCGTGGGGGGCCGGGGGTATCCCGCCGCCTGTAGGAAACTCTGCAGAATATCCGGGGCTGCGACGCGGCGGAACGGTGACGGCGACCGTTTCCCGGCTATATAATCCTCGTAAATGGGAGTGAAACCAATAAAGGAGCGCAGGTCATCATGACGACCTTCGACGACCGCGAAAAGGCCTTCGAGACCAAGTTCCAACACGACGAGGATCTGCTCTTCCGCATCCGCGCACGGCGCGACCGGCTGGCCGGCGAATGGGCTGCCGACCTGATGGGGCTGACCGGGGCGGAAGCGGAAGCCTACGCCCGCGAGATCGTGGACACCGACATCGCCACGCTCGGACCGCACGACATCCGGGACAAGCTGTGCGCCGACCTGCACGCCCGCGGAGTCGACATCTCCGACCACCGCGTGGAAAAGCAGATGGCCCAGTTCCTGGATGTCGCGCGCCAGCAGGTGACGCAAGCCTGATCGGAGGGGCCGTCCCGTCCTGCGGACCCGCCGCCCGACCAGGGGCGGCGGCGGGCGGCCTATTCCGCTGCGCGGCGCAGGATGCGCTGGCCGGCATAGTCGGCGATCCGGCCGATCAGCAGGTCGATGTCGCCCTTCAGCCGGGTAAAGCCGTCATGGCGCTCCAGCGTCTCCTCGTTCATGTAGAGGCGCCGATTGATCTCCAGTTGGATCGAATGCCGGCCGCGTGACGGATCGCCGTAGCGCGCCAGCAGTTCCACGCCCTTGTACGGATCGTTGATCGCCACGCGGTAGCCGAAGCCGCGCAGGGTCTGCGCCACCAGATGGACGAATCCCGCCTCGCTGGTGGTGCCGTCGCGGTCGCCGATCACGAAATCCGCCGCCAGCGGGTCGCGCCCGTCCGGACGCAGCGACGACGGCATGGAATGGCAGTTGACGTGCCAGACCGCGCCGAACCGCTCCGCCAGCCCGTCCAGCGCCAGCCGCATCTGCGCGTGGTAGGGACGGTAATAGCGGTCGATGCGGTCGGCCACCGCCGCGGCCGGCAGCTTCCCGTCATAGAGCGGCACACCCGGCCGCAGCATGCTGCGGATCAGCCCCATGCCCAGCGTGCTGCGCGGGGTCGGGCGGAGCGGCACCGGCCAGTCGCCGTCGATCAGCGCCGGGTCGATGTCGTCCACCGCGCGGTTCACGTCGATGCAGGTGCGGGGGAACAAGGCGCACAGCAAAGTGGCGCCATGGTCGGGGGCCGCCGCGAACAGCTCCTCCACATGGGTGTCCTCGCCCTGGCGCAGCAAGGGATGCGGGCAGACCACCCGGAAATCGGCGGGATAGACGCTGCCGCTGTGCGGCGAATCGAACAGGACCGGCAGGCGATGGCCCACCGGGTCGTTGCGGACAAGAACGTCATCGATCACGAAGCTCATCGACCCGCCCCGACCAGACGCCAGCACAGTGATAACCGCAAGCTCGACCGCCGATTTCATTGATCCGGAGAATCCGATGAAACGGATCCGGCGGATCCTATAACCCAAGCGTCAAGCCACAGTCGACGGCAATCTGTCACGATCCTGCCATGCCGCCGCAACATTGCGCCGCCCGCATCAGCCGAAAAAACCACGCCGCCGGCCCGCCCCGGACTGGCGCGGAGTCGCATGGTTCGCCATACTGAGCGGAGCGCCCCACCGCTGGCGAGCCTGCCGCTTGACCGACCCCCTCTTCGCTCCCGTCGAACTCTCGCCGCCGGACATCGCGCCCTACCGGCGCGGCAACACCGGCATCGACCATGTCACCAGCCTGTCGGCGGTGGAGCCCGGGCCGCATGTGGTGCTGAACGCGCTCGTCCACGGCAACGAGCTGGGCGGCGCCATCGCGCTGGATGCGCTGCTGCGGATGGGACTGCGGCCACGGCGCGGACGGCTGACCTTCGTCTTCGCCAACACCGCGGCCTACGCCACCTTCGACCGCCAGAACCCCTACGCCTCGCGCTATCTGGACGAGGACTTCAACCGGCTGTGGTCGCCCGACCATCTCGACGGCCGGCGCGACAGCGTGGAGCTGCGGCGCGCCCGCGTGCTGCGCCCGGTCTACGAATCGGCGGACCTGCTGCTCGACCTCCATTCCATGACCGCGGACACGGCGCCGCTGACCCTGTGCGGCCGCACCACGCGCGGGCGCGACCTGGCGCTCGGCCTCGGCTATCCGGCCTGGGTGGTGGCGGACGGCGGGCATGCCGGGGGAAAGCGGCTGATTGATTACGGCAGCTTCGCCGAGGCGGAGGGGTCGCGCACCGCGATCCTGGTCGAATGCGGCCAGCATTGGCGGACCGAGACCGCGACGGTCGCGCTGGAAAGCTGCCTGCGCCTGCTGCTCGGCCTGGAGATGATCGATCCCGACATGATCGGCCGGGCGGCAAACGGCCCGCGCCTGCGCCCGCGCACCGATCCGCAGCGGGTGGTCGAGGTCACCGACGCCGTCACCGCCGCCAGCGAGCGCTTCCGCTTCACCGCCCCCTTCGTCGGCATGGAGGTGATCGGCCGCGCCGGAACCGTCATCGGCTGGGACGACGGCCGCGCCATCCTGACCCCCTATGACGACTGCGTCCTGATCATGCCCGCCCGCCGGGTGAAGTCCGGCCAGACGGCGGTGCGTCTGGGCCGGATCGTGGGATGAGGCCGGACTTTCGAGGTCTGGCCGGCCCGCTCACTTCGCCGCCGGCTTGCCCTTCGTCCAGGTGGCGTTGGCGCTGAACAGGGGCACGGTCGAGATCGACATCTTGGCGGATGCGTCCTTCACCTGCCGGCTGTACACCACATAAACCAGCGTGTCGTTCGGCCGGTCGTAGATGCGACGGATGGCGATCGACTTGAAAATCAGGCTTTTCCGTTCGGAGAAGACCTCCTCCCCCTTCTGCGACAGCTCGATGTCGCCGACGGTGACCGGCCCGGTCTGGCGGCAGGCGATGGAGGCGTTGGACGGGTCCTCGAACCAGTTGCCCTTGCTCAGCCGGTCGATCAGGCTGCGGTCGAAATCGACCAGATGGCAGGTGACGCCCTTCACGCCGGGATCCTCGATCGCCTGCACCTGAAGCCCGTTGCCGGTCCAGTCGTTGGAGAAGCGGCCGACCACCTCGTCCGCCGCCGCGGAACGGAGCGTGAGCCCGGCTGTCAGCAGGCCCAGAACCAAAAGGCCGGCGGAAACGTTCATCAGGGGAAACAGGCTGCGCATCGCGACTGGGTCTCCGGCAAGGACGGGCGGGACCGCAGGATGCGCGGCCCGGAAAAACACTCCCCTAGATCGGAGGGTCCGGCGCCACCGTCAAGCGCCGTCCTTCGGAGGTCCGGCCACCGCGATGACAGACCGCAGCCCGCTCGCCTCGGCTTCCCCCGCATTTCCCCCCGCGCCCGAGGCCCCGCTTCCCGGCACGCCGGAACCGGTGACCGAGCCCCTGCCCCCGCCCGGCCACCGCCGCGATCCGCTGACCATCGCCGCCGTCGGCCTGTTCGTGATCGCCGTGCTGTTCGCGCTGTATTTCGGACGCGAAGTCCTCCTGCCGATCATGCTGGCGCTGATCCTCAGCTTCCTGCTGCGGCCGCTGGTCCGCGCACTCTACCGGGTCGGCATTCCGGAAGGAATCGGCGCCGCCATCATGGTGATCACGCTGTTCGGCAGCGTGCTGCTGGCGGTCTACACCCTGTCGGCTCCGGCGGCGGAATGGGTGAACCGCATGCCGCGCGTCCTGCACGAGCTGGAGTTCAAGCTGGGCGACATCCGCGCCGGAATCGAGCGGGCCCGCGAGGCCTCGCGCCAGATCGAGCAGATCGCCAAGGAGTCCGGCAACGAGGGCGGTCCGGTGCGTGAGGTGGTGGTGCGCGGTCCGTCGCTGATGGAACAGGCGATCAGCCAGGTCGAAGCAGTGATCGTCAATGTCGTGATCCTGCAGGTCCTGCTGTATTTCTTCCTGGCGAGAGGCCGCCATTCGCTGGAGGCGCTGATCGGCACCATGCGCAACGTCGACGACCGCGTGCATTACGCCATGGTCGCGGCGACGCTGCAGCAGAACATCGCCGCCTATCTGCTGACCATCACCCTGATCAACGTGGTGCTGGGCGTCGCCACCGGTCTGGTCATGTGGATGTGGGGGCTGCCCAACCCGGCCCTGTGGGGGGTGCTGGTGGCAGTGGCCAACTACATCCCCTTCATCGGCCCGGCGGTGATGACCGGCGTCCTGTTCCTGGTGTCGGTCCTGACCTTCGACGGGCTCGGCACCATCCTGCTGCCGCCCTTGTCCTTCGTGGCGCTGACCACGATCGAGGGCAACTTCCTGACGCCGATGATCGTCGGCCGGCGGCTGTCGCTGAACCCCATCGCGGTGTTCGTGTCGATCCTGTTCTGGGGCTGGCTGTGGGGCATACCCGGTGCGCTGCTGGCCGTGCCGATCCTGGCGATCCTGAAGATCCTGTTCGACGCGCACGAGCCCCTGAAGCCGGTGGGGGCTTTGCTGGGGGGGTGAGGGTTTCGGCTTCGAATGCCCCCACCCTCCCGCTTCGCGGGTCCCTCCCTCCCCCGCCCTTGGCGGTGGAGGGGCAGGAAGCGGCAGTTCCCTCTCCCACCGAAGGTGGGGGAGGGTTAGGGAGGGGGCACCGGCAGCGATGCTCTCACGCCACCGAGGCCAGCGGCAAATTCACCAGCAAATTCTGCGGCTTCAGCTTCAGCCGCCGCCCTTCCGTCATCGCCAGCCCCAGATAGACCGGCCGCCCGGCGAGGTCGGGGCGCATGGCGGCGGGGTCGGCGAAGTCCAGGCGGAACAGGGCGAGGATGCGGGCCAGCCGGTCCTCCCCCACCTCCACCCCGTTGTAGAGGTCGTTGAGGATCGCCGTGGCGGCGCTGTCGAGCCCGACATGCCAGACCCAGCGGTCGTCGCGGATGTTCTGCACCGGCTGGATGCTGACCGTCACGCCCAGGAAATGCCCAACCCAGGCCTCCAGCACACGGGCCAGCGCGTCCAGACCGGCGGCGGCGAAGGTGATGTCCAGCACCGTGTCGTGCCGGGCGTCGCGGCCCCAATAGAGCGGGTGGTTGGTCTCGTCCAGGATGTCCAGATCCACGCTGCGGGGAGCGGTTCCGGCCTCCACCACCAGCCGGCCCAGCGAACCGAAGCCGCCGGACGCCGCCATGGTCTCCACCGTCTCGGCATCGGCGACGCGGACGCGGCCGTCGTCGACCGACACCGTCTGCTCGCGGAAGAACAGCTCGCCGGCACGGGCGCGCAGGCCCGACGGGGTCTCGTCCAGGATGCCGCGCAGGATGGCATGCACCAGCTGGTCGATGAACAGGCCGGGCACGCCGCGGGCGCCCTCGCGGAACAGGCGGATGTAGCAGCCCTCCAGCGTCCCGGCGGCCAGCAGCCGGTCGCGGAAGGCCAGCCAGACCTGGAAGTTTTCCCGCGCATCCGGATCGGCGATGGCGTCGAGCAGCGGGGCCGGCACCGTCCGCGCCGGATCGTCCAGCAAGGCGGCGTGCAGCGTGCGCTCGGCGTCGCAGGCCTCCTCCGGCGGGCGCATCTCGGGCCGGAGCAGATAGGCGCGCAGGAAATCGGGCGTCACCGCCAGATGGTTGTCGGCGTCGCGCGCCAACAGGTGGAAGCCGGACGCCGTCCAGAAATCGGTCATGCTGAGGGGCACCTCTGGTCCTGAAGGCGCCTATCCGACGACAGAGCCGCCAGACGACGCAAGTGTCTTGTGGCCGGTCTCCTCGCCGAGGGTCCTGTCGAGGAAGTCGTCGATGTCCGCCCACACCCGGTCGCGGATGGCGTCGCATTCCATCAGCAGCTCGTGCTTCGCCCCGGGATACTCGACAAGATGGGCGTTGCCGAGCCGGGCGGCCACCTCGCGGTGAAGCTCGGCCCGGACCACCCGGTCGTCGGGCGCGCTCAACAGCAGGACCGGCGTGCGCACCCGCTCCAGCGGTAGGCTGCGGCGCAACGCGTCCTCCGCGTCCAGCGCCGCCGCGACCCAGGCGAAGCTGACGCCGCCGACGCGCAGCTCCGGCCGCTCGGCATAGGGGGTGTGGAAGGCGGCGTAGCGCCGGGGATCGGTGGTGATCTTGTTGTCCGGCCGGAAGATGCCCTCCGCCGGGTCGTAGTCGCCCTGCCAGAAGGCGTAGCGGGCGCCGCATCCGCAGGCGAGCCCCAGGGAGGCCAGCGCCCGTGCCAGCCGGCGCGGCAGCGGTCCGGTATGGATGGCGTACATCGGCGCCGCCAGCAGCACGGCGGCATAGCGGCCGGGTTCGTCGCCGCAGTGGCGGGCCAGCGCCAGCGTCGCCACGAGGCCGCCCATGGAATGCGCCAGCAGGATCAGCGGCCCGCCGGTCTCCGCGGCGACGGGCGCCGCCACCTGCCGGTAAACGCAGTCGAGGTCGCCGACCAGCAGCGCGAAATCCGTCAGGTGGTGGATTTGCCGGTTGGGCAGCGGCCGGTCCGACAGGCCCTGGTTGCGCCAGTCGACCGCCACCACGCGGAAGCCGCGGGCCGTCAATGCGCTCGCGGTCTCCGCATATTTCTCGATGAACTCGGCGCGGCCGGTCAGCACCAGCGCGGTGCCGCGGACCCGCTCCGGCTTCGGCCAGACGGCGACCCGCAACCGCACTCCATCACCCATCGCGACAGACCGCATCTCCACGTGGCTCAGGTCCGGCATTCCTCCGGGTACAGTCCAAGCGGAATCGTCGGCCATGCTTTCTCCCCCGAGCGTTGTGATGAGAACCGGAAGAGCGCCCATGCGGACCACCCACTCCGAATTCGTCAAGATATTCGAAACCGGAAATAGTAGCGATATCTTGCATGCGATCCGCGATGGAACTCTTTTCCTTGCGGGGCGTTGGTCCGCCGTTGGAGGTGTACCGATGAAGACAATGCGAATCATCTTCCTGGCGCTTGCCGCCACGACCCTGAGCGGGACCGCGGTCCCGGTTCTGGCGAACGAGAAGGCCAAGGTTCCGCCCGTGCGTGTCGAGCAAGAGGATGGCGAGGAAGTCCTCGTCCACAAGGGGGAAGCGTCCTTCTACAGCCACAAGTTCCACGGCCGCACCACTGCCAGCGGCGAGCCGATGAACCAGAACAAGTCGACCGCGGCGTCGCGCACGCTGCCGCTCGGCTCCAAGGCCACGGTCACGAACGAGGAGAACGGCAAGAGCGTCGACGTCATCGTCAACGACCGCGGCCCCTATGTCGACGGCCGGGTGATCGACCTGTCTCGCTCCGCCGCAAAGAAGCTGGACATGATCGAGGACGGGACCGCCCCGGTGACGGTGGAGGTCAAGCCGTCGGAGCAGCCGACCGACACCGCCCGCGTCAAGGTGGAGGAAAAGGTCGACCAGCTCACCCCCGACAGTCAGGTGGCCGAACGCGAAACCCGCCGTCAGGGAAACAGCGGCAATAGTGGCGGCACCGGCAGCGACACAGTGTCGCACTCCGGATCGGGCAAGTAATGCTGCGGCGCGGCGAAGACGCTTCCCGATTCGCCGCGCCGATCCCCTGACTTTTATTGCGCTGCCGAACCAACAGTCACCGAACAGTCAATCGGTTGAAATGAAACGGACTTTGCCACTGCAGCGCGGGGTGGTGCCCCACAGTCGCGCTAACGCTGGCGGCCAAGCGCCATGGGCGGTGGGATTTTTCGTTAAGTTGTTGATTGAACGCCGCTTCTGCCGCTCTACCTTCATTGCGAAGTAATCCGGCTGCACAAGGCACCCCTCCATTACCGGGAAGCCTGCCGCGGAAAGCAGCCGTTTTGGCCGCGGTCTTGTGCGGAACGTTAGAGATTTTTTTGCATTTTTGGAGGAGACGTGGTGCCATTCCCATCGCTGCGGCGCACATGACGCATTGCAGCGAACGGCGCGGCGCCAGTGCGTCAGACGCCGGAACAGGCACCGAGAGAAAGAGGAATTGCTGCGATGGACGACGTGCGTCAGGTCCGCAAGGATACCGAAGGCTACTGCATCGAAGACCTGTCCGTCGGCATGACGGCAAGCTTCGCCAAGACGGTGACGGAAGCCGACATCGTCCTGTTCGCAGGCATTTCCGGCGACACCAACCCGGTCCACATCAACCAGGAATACGCCGCCACCACCATGTTCCAGGGCCGCATCGCCCACGGCATGCTGACGGTCGGCTTCATCTCGGCCGTGCTGGGCACCAAGCTGCCGGGGCCGGGCTGCATCTACATGAGCCAGACGCTGAAGTTCAAGGCGCCGGTCCGCGCCGGCGACACCGTCACCGCCCGCGCCACCATCACCGAACTGATCCCGGAAAAGCGCCGCTGCGTCATCAAGACGGTCTGCACCGTCGGCGAGACCGTGGTCGTGGAAGGCGAAGCGCTGCTGATGGTCCCGTCCCGCGGCTGATTTTTCGACGCCTGAGCGCTGCCTTCGGGCGCCAGGACACCGCCGGCGCGTTTACCCCGCGCCGGCGTCGGTCTATATAGACGCCCGAGCAAGCGGACCCGCCGGGGTCCGCCCACAGCACCGGGGCGCGCATGCGACTGTACAGACACACCGCCGACCTGCCGGCCGAAGAGCGGGGCGCCGTCGTGGCGCTCGGCAATTTCGACGGCGTGCACCGCGGACATCAGACGGTCATCGGCACCGCCCAGCGCCTTGCGGCGGAGATGGGCGCACCGTCGGCCGTGGTCACTTTCGAACCGCACCCGCGCAGCGTCTTCCGTCCCGACGACCCGCCCTTCCGCCTGACGCCTTTCCGCGTCAAGACCCGGCATATCGAGGCGCTGGGAGTCGACCAGCTGATCGTCTGCCACTTCGACGACGGCTTCCGCCACAAGACCGCGCAGGCTTTCGTCGACGAGATCCTGATCGGCGGGCTGGGCGTTCGGCATGTCGTCTGTGGCTATGATTTCCTGTTCGGGCACAAACGGTCGGGCGATCCGGCCTTCCTGCTGCGCGCCGGCCGCGCCCAGGGCTTCGGCGTCACGGAGGTCGGGCCGGTGTCCGACACGGAGGGCGGGGTCTATTCCTCCACCCGCGTGCGCGACGCGCTGGTCGCCGGCCGGCCGCGCGAGGCCACCCATGTGCTGGGCCATCCTTGGGAGATCGAGGGGCGCGTCGTCCATGGCGACCAGCGCGGACGCACCATCGGCTTCCCCACCGCCAACATCGAACTGGGCGAGTATCTGCGCCCGGCCTTCGGCGTCTATGCGGTGCGCGCCGGCATCGACCGCGGCGGCGAGACCGTCTGGCTGCCCGGCGTCGCCAATCTCGGCGCCCGCCCCACCGTGGACGGCACGGTTGCCCGGCTGGAAGCCCACCTGTTCGATGTCGACCTGGACCTGTACGACCTGCATCTGCGGGTGCAGATGATCGATTTCCTGCGGCCGGAGATGAAGTTCCCCAGCTTCGACGCGCTGAAGGACCAGATCGTTCAGGATGCCGCCGCCGCCCGCGCGGTTCTGGCCGGCGGCTGACGGGAGGGGCACGCCATGGAACGGGTTCTGATGCTGCTGTTCATCCTGAACCAGGGCGGCCCGACCACGCTGGAATTCGCCAGCATGGAGCAATGCAAGGCGGCCGAGCCGGTCGTCATCCAGAACTACCGCGAGATGACCGGCAACACGGTGCTGTCGCGCTGCATCCGCATGGTGCTGCCGGCGAAGTGAGGGGGCGGCTCCGCCGGGCCGTCATCGACACTGGCGGAGATGGTTTCGTCTGATACAGTGCGGCCCCGCCCTCGCTTCCTCCGCCGCAGTGCTCGCCATACCATGCCCCGTCCAGATTCCCTGCCGATCCGTGTCCTGTTGACCGCCCTGGTCGCCTTCGGCCCGCTGTCCACCGACCTCTACCTGCCGTCGCTGCCGACGCTGGTCCGGGTGTTCGACACCGATGTCGTCACGGTGCAGATGACGCTGTCGATCTTCCTGATCGGCTTCGCGGTGTCGCAGCTGGTCTATGGCCCGATGTCCGACCGGTTCGGCCGGCGCCCCACCCTGCTGGTCGGGGTGGCGATCTATCTGGCGGCCAGCGCGGTCTGCGCCATGACCACCAGCATCGAGGGGCTGATCGCCGCCCGCTTCTTCCAGGCGCTGGGGGCCTGCTGCGGGCCGGTGGTGGCAAGGGCGGTGGTGCGCGACGTCTTCGGCCGCGACCGGGCGGCGACGGTGCTGGCCTATATGTCGATGGCGATGGCGCTGGCCCCGGCGGTGGGGCCGATGTTGGGAGGCGTGCTGACGGAGTGGTTCGGCTGGCGCGCGAACTTCGTTCTGCTGACCGTCTTCGCCTGCGGCATCCTGGCGGCGGTGTGGTCGATGCTGGGCGAGACCAACGCCCACCGCGACGAGGAGGCGCTGAGGCCCAGCCGTCTCGCCGCCAACTACCTGCTTCTGCTGCGCAACCGCGGCTTCGTCGGCTATGTGCTGGTGGTCGCCTTCTCCTACAGCGGCATCTTCTCCTTCATCTCCGGCTCGTCCTTCGTGCTGATCGACCGGCTGCACCTGACCCCGGCGCAGTATGGCGCCAGCTTCGGCGCGGTGGTGCTGGGCTATATGCTGGGCACCTTCCTGGCCGGCCGGCTGACGCCGCGGCTGGGCGGCGCCCGCATGATCCGCATCGGAACGCTGCTGTCGCTCGGCGGCGGAGTCGTAGGCGGTCTGCTGGCGCTGGCCGGGGTCCTGCACCTGCTGGCCATCGTCGTGCCGGTCTTCCTGTTCATCCTGGGCACCGGGCTGACCCTGCCGAACGCCACCGCGAACGCGGTCGGCCCCTACGCCACCATGGCCGGGCTCGCCTCCTCCCTGCTGGGCTTCGCGCAGATGACCATCGCCGCCGCCGTCGGTATCCTCGTCGGCCATATGAACGACGGCAGCGCCCTGCCGATGATGGGAGCCATCGGGCTGGTGGGGCTGGGCGCGCTGCTGGCGCACCGGCTGCTGGTCATCCCCGCGACGCAGGGCGGGCGATCCGCCTGACCCGACCCGGCGGACGGGCGGCGCGGCGGCGCTCCCGCGCCTTGCGGTCGTCGTCGGACCTGCGGCCCTCGTCATCCTCCCTGCCGAACTCCGGGAAGCGGTCCATCAGGATGGTGAACAGGATCGTCACCATCAGGGACAGGGCCAGCGCCATCCCCGCCAGCAGGTAATAGCCGGCACCGCAGGCGATGCCCAGCCCGCCCGCCACCCAGATCACCGCCGCGGTGGTCGCCCCGCGCACGCTGTCGCCGGAGCGGAACATGACGCCGGCGCTGATGAAGCCGACTGCCTGGGCCACGCCCTGGATGACGCGCACCGGGTCGCTCGGCCGCTCGTCGCCGCTGGCATGCAGCCCGACATAGAACTCCAGCGCCACCAGAGTCGTCAGGGCGCAGCTGATGGATATCAGCGTATGCGTGCGCAAGCCGGCCGCCTTGCCGCGCATTTCCCGGTCAAGTCCAAGCAGCGCCCCGCAAAAGGCTGCAGCCAGCAGCCGCAACCCGATCTCCTCCACCGTCAGAACCGTAGTCAAGCCCATGAAATCACTCCGGTTTTTTGACCCCTCAAACGGTCTGCCACTTTTTTGGGGCACGCGGCATTTTTCACTTTGCAATCGATCGCGTTGGATCTATGTAACGCGAACTCGCAAGCGCACGTGCCGCTGGCCCGCCCCTCGGCGTCTCCGAGATGTGGTTATGCAACGACGTAACGCGTGATCCCCGACCGTCCCTTAAACAAGGCGGCGACTTGGAGGTTACGATGGTTGATGTTGTTGTGGGTGGGCGCGTGCTCACCCGTCTCCGAAATCTGCCGCTCCTGGACCATACGGACAGAACAGGGTTCTGTACGGGGCAATCCAGTATTGGCGGCCTGAGCGCCTGATCAGCTTTTTGAGTTGCTGATCGGCCCGCCCGGCCGCTCCCTCCCCCCCGACTTCACCCTTTCCGTTCCATCATCTTGCGTCCCAGGAGACTGAGATGACCCAGAAGATTGCGCGCTTTTTCGAAGAGCAGCGCCCGCAGACCCCTTGCCTCGTCATCGACCTGGACGTGGTCGAGCAGAACTACAACGATCTGCACGACGCCCTGCCCGACGCCCGCATCTTCTATGCGGTGAAGGCGAACCCGGCCGCGGAAATCCTCAGCCTGCTGGCCCGTCTCGGCTCCGCCTTCGACTGCGCCTCGGTCCCGGAAATCCAGATGGCGCTGGCCGCCGGCGCCACCCCGGAGCGCATCTCCTTCGGCAACACCATCAAGAAGGAAGGCGACATCCGCCGCGCCTACGAGCTGGGCGTCCGCCTGTTCGCCTTCGACAGCGAGCCGGAACTGGAGAAGATCGAGCGCGCCGCCCCCGGCGCCCGCGTCTTCTGCCGCATCCTGACCTCGGGTGAGGGCGCCGAATGGCCGCTGTCGCGCAAGTTCGGCTGCGACCTGACGATGGCGCGCGAGCTGCTGCTGAAGGCCCGCGACATGGACGTGCAGCCCTATGGCGTGTCCTTCCATGTCGGTTCGCAGCAGAAGGACCTGATGCAGTGGGACCACGCCATCTTCCAGGTGGCGCAGCTGTTCCGCGAGCTTGAGGTGCTGGGCGTCGACCTCGGCATGATCAACCTGGGCGGCGGCTTCCCCACCCGCTACCGCACCGACGTGCCGGAATGCACCGCCTACGGTCAGGCGATCTTCGACTCGCTGCGCAATCACTTCGGCAACCATCTGCCGGAAACCATCGTGGAGCCCGGCCGCGGCATGGTCGGCAGCGCCGGCATCATCGAGAGCGAAGTGGTCCTGGTGTCGCGCAAGTCGGCCGAGGATACCAAGCGCTGGGTCTATCTGGACATCGGCAAGTTCGGCGGTCTGGCCGAGACGATGGACGAGGCGATCCAGTACCCGATCGAGGTGCTGGGCGATGAGCCGGAAGACGACCGCGAGGCGGTGATCCTGGCCGGCCCGACCTGCGACAGCGCCGACGTGCTGTACGAGCGCGCCGACTACAAGATGCCGATGGGTCTGAAGGCCGGTGACCGCGTGCGCATCCATGCCACCGGCGCCTACACCACGACCTACTCGGCCGTCTGCTTCAACGGCTTCGCGCCGCTGCAGCACTACTGCATCTGAGGAGGGGGCAGGGCGGCGCCCTGCCCTTCCCGAAGTTGTCCCAAGAAAAAGCCCGCCTGCCGGATCGATCCGGCGGCGGGCTTTTCTTTTCCGGTCGGCTATTTTTTGAGCAGCCTATCTGCTGGGCAGCCAGGGCATCGGACAAAGAAAAAGGCCGCTTCCGATCAACGGAAGCGGCCTTTTCCGGTGCGTTCGCCGGCCGGCGTGCAGGCGCTCATTCGCGCCAGAACGGCTTCGACATCTCGCGCTCGGCATCCAGGCGGCTGAAGCCGATGTCCTGGAGCATACGGTCGTCCAGATAGCCCAGTTCGCGGCGGGTCACGACGCGCTGGCGCCACAGGCCCAGCAGGTTCGAGGCGACCTCGACGATATGACCGAAGGTGGTGGTGGCGTGGCCGGTCTCGGCCGAATGCAGAAGGGTTGCCATGATGGAGATTCCTGAGATGTCTTGTTATGGAGGGTCCGCCGGTCGGCGATCACGTCCTCCTTGTGTGGAAATATAATTACGCTCCTTTCAGCCATGTTGCCACCCCCGGCGGCAACATGCCCGCTTTGCAGGCAGCGAAGAACTCGCCATGGAATGTCACCGATCTGTGGCAAAATCGTCATTCCGGATACTTACGGTTTGGTAGACGGACAATAATGGACCCCCGCACCTTCCTGCCCTGGACAAGGCAGCCTGACTTGGTCCATGTATTGTTTTACTTACGGATCAATAGAGCGGACCTGCGGACAGTACCATGAGCGGCATCCATACCCCCGGCAGCCAGACCTTCGACACCATCGGGTTCGATGGCGACGACACGCTGTGGCACAACGAATCGCTCTTCTCGATGACGCAGGACCGTTTCCGCGCCCTGCTGGCCCATGCCGCCGACCCGACCGACCTCGACCGCCGCCTGCTGGAGGCGGAACGGGCCAACCTCCGGGTCTATGGCTACGGCATCAAGGGCTTCGTCCTCTCGATGATCGAGACGGCGATCGCGGTCACCGACGGCAACGTCGCCGCCCGCGACCTGCAGAGCCTGATCGACTTCGGCAAGGCGATGCTGGACCACCCGGTGGAACTGCTGCCCGGCGTGGCGGAGGTGGTGGAGGCGCTGGCGTCCCGCTTCCAGCTGGTCCTGATCACCAAGGGCGACCTGTTCGACCAGGAAAGCAAGATCGCCCGCTCCGGCCTGTCCGAGCTGTTCCATGCGGTGGAGATCGTCAGCGAGAAGGACCCGGCGACCTACCGGCGGGTGATGGACCGCCACGGCATCGACCCGGCGCGTTTCCTGATGGTCGGCAACTCGGTGCGGTCGGATATCCTGCCGGTGTTGGCGACCGGCGCCCATGCCGTCCACATCCCCTACGCCATCACCTGGGCCCACGAAGAGGCCGAGGTGCCCGACGACCATTACCGCCGCCTCGACTCGGTCCGCGAATTGCCGGCACTGTTGGCGGCCTGGTGAGGAGCCCTGTCGATGACCTTGCTTCCCCTGCCCGACCTGGACGGCATCACCCCCGAAACCGGCGGCCCGGCCGCAGACCGCGTGCTGTCCGGCGCACCCGTCTTCACGACTTGGAACGGTTACGAGTCGGCGGACGGCAAGCGGTTCGCCGGATGCTGGCGGTCGACTCCGGGCTCCTGGCGCATCGTCTATGACGAGTGGGAATATTGCGAAATTCTGGAGGGCGAAAGCGTCGTCGCCCATGACGATGGCCGGTCCTGGACCTTGAAGGCCGGAGACCGTTTCGTCATCGAGCCGGGATTCCAAGGCAGTTGGACCGTGGTTGCGGCCACGACCAAGCGCTATGTGGTGGTCCTGCCCTGAACGGCCCACTCAGCCGCCCCGTTCAACCAGTGAGTTCGACCGAGTTCTGGGCGGCGCCGTGGCTGATGATGGTGACGGCCTTGCGCCCGATCTCCACCGCCAGCACGCCGAGCACGAGGACGGAGGCGACCAGCATCAGGCGGGCGACGTCACGGGTCAGCGCGCGCTTGCGGGCGTTGGCCCGGCGATGCTCGCGGATCACCGCGCGCATGGCGCCACCGGTCAGCCGACGTCCGAACCAGGCATTGGCGGCCATGATGCGCTCCCATCATCCCGAACAAGTACAAGAGTATTTATATAAAATTTTATCTTGTTCAGCAAGACCCGAATCCTGCGGCGTGACGCCCCAGGACTCGGTTGCGGGTAAGGCCAGCCCTATTCCTTGAAGGCCACCTCGCGCTGGCGGCGGAAGGCCGGCAGCAGGATGAGGGCCAGCAATCCGACGGCCACCGCCATCAGGCCGGCGCTGATCGGGCGGGTGACGAAGACGGTCAGATCGCCCTGGGACAGCAGCATGGCGCGGCTGAGGTTCTCCTCCAGCAGGGGGCCGAGGACGAAGCCGAGCAGCAGCGGCGCCGGCTCGCACTCCAGCTTCTTCAGCACATAGCCGAACACGCCGAAGCCGGCCATCAGCAACACGTCGAACACGTCGTTCTTCAGGCTGTAGGTGCCGATGCAGCAGAATACCAGGATGGCCGGGAACAGATAGGCATAGGGCACGCGCAGAAGCCGCACCCAGAGCCCGATCAGCGGCAGGTTCAGCACCACCAGCATGACGTTGCCGACCAGCATGCTGGCGATCATGCCCCAGAACAGGTCCGGCTGCTTGGTCATGATCTGCGGTCCCGGCGTGATGCCGTGGATCATCATGGCGCCGACCATCAGCGCCATCACCGCGTTGGACGGGATGCCGAGGCTCAGCATCGGGATGAAGCTGGCCTGGGCGCCGGCATTGTTGGCGGCCTCCGGCCCGGCGACGCCCTGGATGGCCCCCTTGCCGAAGGTGGAGGGATCGCGCGCCACCTTCTTTTCCAGCGCGTAGGAGGAAAAGGCGCTGAGCGTCGCCCCGCCACCCGGCAGGATTCCCAGCAAGGCGCCCAGCGCCGTGCCGCGAACCGCCGCCGGCCAGGCATCCTTGAAGTCCCGCAGCGACGGCCACAGCCGGTGGACCGGTGACGGATCTATACCGCGCCCCTCCGTCTCCTCCAGGTTGATGATGATGTCGGCAAGGCCGAACAGCCCCATCGCCAGCGGCACGAAGTCCAGTCCGTCATAGAGCTGCGGAATGTCGAAGGTGAAGCGCATCTGGCCGGAATTGACGTCGGTCCCGACCATCGACAGCAGCAGCCCGACCAGGATCATCGCCACCGCCTTCACCACCGACCCATGGGCCAGGGTAACCGCGCCGATCAGGCCGACCAGCATCAGCGCCACATATTCCGACGGACCGAAGGCCAGCGCCATCCCGGCCAGCGGCGGACCGGCCAGCGCGATGACCAGGGTGGTGACGCAGCCCGCGAACAGCGACGACAGCGCCGCGGTCGCCAGCGCGACGCCGCCGCGACCCTGCCGCGCCATGGCGTTGCCGTCCAGGCAGGTCATGACGGAGGAAGATTCGCCGGGCAGCTTCACCAGGATGGCCGTGGTCGATCCGCCATACTGGGCGCCATAGAAGATGCCGGCCAGCATGATCAGCGCCCCCACCGGCGGCAGGTAGAAGGTGATCGGCAACAGCAGGGCCACCGTCGCCGTCGGCCCCAGTCCGGGCAGCACGCCGATCAGCGTGCCGATCAGGGCGCCGAGGAAGCAATAGACCAGGTTCATCGGCTCCACCGACACACCCAGCCCGAGCCAGAGATTGGCGAGGACGTCCATCATGGCCAGATCTGGAGCGGCAGGCCCAGTCCCCAGGAAAAGATGGCGATGCAGCTGGTGGCCAGCGTTGCCCACAGGGCCGTGAAGGGGCCGGGGCGCAACGGCCGTCCGGCCAATCCGCCGATGCCGATCAGCGCCAGGATGGCGAGCACCAGACCCAGCCTGTCGAGCAGGGCGGCGAAGGCGATGACGGCGACGGTGATGGCGACCGATGGCCTCCATGCCCACGCCAGCGTCGCCGGTCCTTCCGCCGTCAGTCCGCGCACGAGGGTCGCCAGCCCCGCCGCCAGCAGGAGATAGCAGACGAGCCGCGGGAAGAACCCGGCCTGCATCATGGCCAGCGATCCCGCCTCCCAGCCGCGCGCCAGCCAGAGCCCGCCGAGGGCGAGGGCGCTGAGCAGCAGTCCGGCCGCGAGATCCTGGGGCGATCTCAGCCGGGATGCGGCCGACCGGGGCGATCTCAGGGTATGTGTCATTGGATGGATGTGTCCGCTCTCTCAGCCATGCGATGGCGGAAGGCCCGGGCGCCACACCCGCTTCATCGGGCAATGCAGCCTGCGCCCCTCAGGATATCGCCCAAAACCGCCGAGTCGGCCGCCGGCGCTATCTCCGCCGGTTGTATTATTACCGGCGGCAATCCCTCCGTCGAGCGCGTTCTCGTCGGATTTCACGGTTATGGAGAGAATATCGCAGGAAAGATCAAGGCATTTTGCGTCGGATTTGCGGCATATTACTCGTTATGGTACATACTGACTTTCTTCATACACGCATGATGAACGGGCACCTCCGGCGCATCCGGGAGCGGAGCCCGAAGGATCGGACGACGAACGATGACAGCAGCGACTTTCCTCCTGCGCATGGCCGGCTGCCGTGCCGCGTCTTTCCCGGTTGCGGCGCTTGCGATCCTGATGCTGTTGCTCGCGGGCTCCCCCGCCGCGGTGCAGGCCGCCTATCCGGAGAAGCCGATCACCATGGTCGTCGCCTATGGCGCCGGCGGCTCCACCGACGTCACGGCGCGGATGCTGGCGCCCTATATCGAGCGCTATCTGGGCGGCGGGCGTATCGTCGTCCTGAACCGGCCGGGGGCCGGCGGCGAGATCGGCTTCGCCGCCATCGCCGATGCGGCGCCGGACGGTTACACGATCGGCTTCATCAACACGCCCAACCTGATCACCATCCCGATCGAACGGCAGGCACGCTATGGGCTGGACCGGCTGGACCCGCTGGTGAACATCGTCGACGATCCGGGCGTGATGACCGTCCGTGCCGACAGCCCGCTCCGGTCGGTCGCCGACGTGGTGGAATTCGCGAAGGGGAATCCGGGCGCACTCACCGTCGGCTCCACCGGCATCGGCTCCGACGACCATCTCGCCATGCTGTTGCTGGAACGGCAGGCCGGGGTGAAGTTGACCCATGTGCCGTTCGCCGGCAGCGCCGAGAACTACCGCGCGATGCTGGGCTCCCACACCAGGATCTGCGACCAGAATCTGGGCGAGGGGCTGCGCGGGCTCGCCGGCGGCGATCCCGTGCGCATGCTGGGTGTGATGAGCCGGTCGCGCTGGGACATGGCGCCGGACCTGCCGACCTTCCGCGAACAGGGCTATGCCATCGACATGGTGTCCATGCGCGGCATCGGTGCCCCGAAGGGTCTGCCGCCGGACATCCGCCGCACCCTGATCGAGGCGATCACCAAGGCGGCGATGGACCCGGAGTTCCAGGCCAAGGCACGCGAGACCTTCCAGCCGCTCCGCATCGTCGGCCCAGAGGCCTTCGCCGCCGAGCTGAAGCAGTTGGACGGCGAGTTCCGCAGCTTGTGGACCGAAATGCCCTGGAAGTAATGGCGAAGAAATACTGACCGCTTGCGAAACGACCGTTTCCGTTACGATGCCGCTCCGGTGCCGTAACGGATTGGGTCGCTCAATCCGGCTTCCGAAAAGCCCTTCAGCCGCAACAGACAGCTGTCGCAGGCACCGCAGGACAGCCCCTCCGGCGTCGGATCGTAGCAGGAGTGGGTGAGGCTGTAGTCGACCCCAAGCTCCAACCCGCGGCGGACGATCGCGGCCTTGTCCAAGGTCATCAGCGGCGCATGGATCTTGAAGCGGCTCGTCCCCTCCACCCCGGCCTTGGTCGCGAGGTTGGCCAGGGTTTCGAAGGCCGCGATGTATTCCGGGCGGCAGTCGGGATAGCCGGAATAATCCAGCGCGTTGACGCCGATGAACAGGTCGGACGCTCCCAGCGTTTCCGCCCAGGCCAGCGCGAAGGACAGGAAGACGGTGTTGCGCGCCGGCACATAGGTGACGGGAATGCCCTGCCCCAGATCGGCCTCCAGGTCTGCGGCGCTGCCGTGCTTGGGCACGTCGATGCTGTCGGTCAGGGCGGAGCCGCCGAAGGCGCGCAGATCGATGTCGGCGATCACATGCCGCTCCACCCCCATCGCCGCGACCACGCGCCGTGCCGCTTCCAGCTCCACCGAATGGCGCTGTCCGTAGCGGAAGCTGAGGGCATTGACGCGATAGCCCTCGGCCTTGGCAATGGCGAGCACCGTGGTCGAATCGAGTCCGCCGCTGACCAGCACCACGGCGTCCTTCGGCACACCCATCGTCTTGTCCGGACCCGCCATCGCACACCCACCTCTGCAAAGCCGCCCACCATTGCGGGCAAGGATGGCGACAGCTTTTGGCACATCCCGGCGCATCGGGCCAGACCGGGTGTCACGGCGATCACATCATGATGGCCAGCATTTCCTCGATGGTCATGACGCGCGAAGGCGGCAGGCGGACGGTTGCGGTGCAGCCCCGACCGGGTGCGCTGTCCAGCGTCAGGGTGCCGCCATGCGCCTCCACCAGACGAAGGGCGAGCGGCAGGCCGAGGCCGATTCCCTCGTACCGGCGGGTGGCGGTCTGGTCGATCTGGGCGAAGGGGGTCAGGGCGGTCGCGATGTCGTCCGCTTGCATTCCGATTCCGCGGTCACGCACCGCCAGTTCCACCCAGCCGTCTGTGGCAGGCGCCATGGCCAGCGTAACCACACCCTGCGGATGGCTGAACTTGATGGCGTTGGACAGCAGGTTTCCCAACGCTTGGCGCAGACGACGCCGATCGCCCCGCATCGGCGGCAGATCGCCCTCGGCGACCATCTCCACCGTCACGGCTTGGCGGGCGGCCTGAAACTCCAGGTCGGCAACCAGCTGGGCGGCGAGCGCCGACAGGTCGACCGGCTCCTCGGCCAGCGACAGCCCGCCGGCCTCGACCCGCGCCATGTCGAGGATATCGTCGATGATGGACAGCAGCTGTTCGCCGGCCTGCCTGATGGCGACGACGCAATCTCGCTGTTGCCCCTGACCGCCCGCCGGCGGCACGTCCGTCCGCGCCTCCAGCAGTTGTGAGAAGCCGATCACCGCGTTCAGCGGGGTGCGCAGTTCATGGTTCATGGTGGCGATGAAGGTCGATTTGGCACGGTCGGCCGCCTCGGCCGCCTCCTTGGCGGCCCGCAGCTCGGCTTCCGCCCGGCGCCGTTCGGTCACGTCGCGCAGGATGGCGGTATAGATCCGCCGTCCCTCCACTTCGCTGGCGCTGACCGACAGCTCCACCGGGAACCGGGTGCCATCGGCACGTTCCGCCTCGGCGGCACGGTCGCGGACGACCAGGGCCGTTGTCTGGCCAGGCGCGAATTCCACCCGGACGCCGCCCTCCTCCCGCAGATGGAACAGCGGGATCAGCCGGTCGAGCGGCCGCCACAACAGGTCCCCGGCCGGAACACCGAACATCGCCTCCGCCACGCGGTTGAAACCGAGCAGGATGCCGGCCTCGTCCACGGTGAGGATGGCTTCGGCGACCGTGTCGAGGATCGCCTCGCTGCGTGCTTCGGACAGGCGCAGGGCGTTGGCCGTGTGCAGGTATTCGCTGACATCGGTGATGGTGGCGATGGTGCTGCCATCCTCCATCGGGATGCGCTGGCACAGCACCCTGCGGTCGGAGCCCTCCCCCTGCGGATCGTGGAAGCGGAAATCGGTCGGCTGCAACTCCCGGCCCGGTTCGCTCCGCCACTCCGCGGCAACCCGCGCCCGGTCGTCGGGATGGACGGCGCCAAGCCAGCCGTCACCGAGCAGCCGGTCGGACTCCAGCCCGGTGATGGCGGAAAGGCGGGCATTGGCGAACAGCACCTGACCGGCCGCGTCGGCCTGAAGGATGCCGACCGGCACCGATTCAGCCAGAGTGCGATAGCGCGCCTCGCTGGCGCGCAGCCGCTCCGACAGGGCGATGGCGTCGCTGACATCACGGACGGTCAGGACCAGCCCACCGATTTCCGGATCAGCCAGTTCGTTGCGAACGGTCACCTCCAGCCAACGCCAGCCGCCATCGGCATGGCGGAAGCGGAAGATCGAGCGGCCGCTGCTGCCTGCCGGGGCGGCGACCCGGATCCGAAGCCGCTGCTGCGCCTCCTGCAGGTCCTCGGGGTGGAGGTGCAGGTCCAGAGCGGCGCCGGTAAGCGCCTGGGGAGGATGACCCAGCACGTCGGCCGCCGCTTGGCCGATCCGGAGAACGCGTCCGTCCATCGACAGCACCGCGACCGCTCCGTCCGACATGCGGCACGGGGCGTCAACCGACCGTTCGCCTGCCTGCAAGATGGCACCTCCGAACCGGCAATGAAAGGTTGGGCCGGATTGCCGCCCCTTACGCTTCGGGACGGCAATCCGATCCTGCCGGTCAGAGTAGGCAGTCGACCATTAACGTGTGATGTCAGAAAAAATCGGGTTCGACCCTGATGGTTTCGCCGCTGAAACCATCACCCCCGCCGCAAGGACAGGAAAGAGGTCAGCGCGTCCAGCACGGCATCCGGCGCTTCGGTCATAACCATATGCCCAGTCTGGGGCAGGACGACGACCTGCGAAGACTTCACGCGCGCGGCCAGCGTGCGCCCTGCTTTGGCCGGAGTCATCTTGTCCAGCGCTCCCAACAGGAACAGGGCGGGACAGGCGACCGACGCCGCAGCATCCGCCCCCTGCCCGTATTCGTTGCAGGCCGCGAGATCGACCCCCAACACCCCCGGCCGGACCGACGCCATCAGCCGGCGACCGCCGGGGATCAGCGCGAGGCCCGGCGTCGGGCAGCTGCCGCCCTGGGCGCCGCCATGGCCGCGCGGCCCATGGCCCCAGCCGATCACCATCTCGATGGCGGATTGTTCGCCGGCATGGGCGGCGGCCAGCAGGTCCGGATGCACCGGCATGCGTTCCGCCACGCCCAGCAGCGCAACCGCCTCCACCCGCGTGCCATGGCGGGCCGCAGCGTCCAGCGCCACCAGCGCGCCCATGGAATGGCCGACCAGCGCCGCCCGCTCCAGCCCGGCGGCATCCAGCAGGGCGATCACCCAGTCGGCGATGGCGGCGATGCTGCCCAGCGGTTCCCCGCCGGAGCGGCCATGGCCCGGCAGATCGACCGCCAGCACCGAACGGCCATGGTGGGCGAGATAGCGGCTTTGCAGGCTCCACACGCTGTGGTCCATGCCGGCGCCGTGGATCAGCACGATTGCGGGGCGCGCGGGATCGATCTCCCGGCCGCCGGTGTGGACGAAGACGGGGGTTCCGTTGACGGTCAACTGCATGGCGCGGCCCTCAGCCCTTGGTGGCGGCGCGCAGCGCCTGCTTCAGGTCGTCGATCAGGTCTTCGCAATCCTCCAGCCCGATGGACAGGCGGATCATGTCCTCCCCCACCCCGGCGGCGGCGAGCGCCTCCGCATCCAGCTGGGCGTGGGTGGTGCTGGCGGGATGGATGACCAGCGACTTGGCGTCGCCGACATTGGCGAGGTGCGAGAACAGCGTCAGCGACTCGATGAAGCGGCGCCCGGCCTCGCGGGTGCCGCCCTCTCCGCTGCCGCGGATGCCGAAGGAGATGATGGATCCGGCACCATGCGGCAGCAGCCGGGAGGCCAGCGCATGGTCGGGATGGTCGACCAGCTCCGGGTAGGAGACCCAGGCGACGGCGCCCTTCTCGGCATTCAGCTCCCCTTCCAGGAAGCAGACGACCTTGCGGGCGTTGTGGATGTGGCACTTCATCCGCAGAGGCAGCGTTTCCACGCCCTGCAGGATCTGGAAGGCGTTCATCGGGCTCATGCAGGCGCCGAAATCGCGCAGGCCTTCGGCACGGGCGCGGGCGATGAAGGCTGCCGGACCGTATTCCTCGGCGAAATCGATGCCGTGATAGCCGGCATAGGGCTCGGTCAGGGTCGGGAACTTGCCCGAGGCCTCCCAGTCGAACCGGCCGCCATCGATCACCACGCCGCCGATGGCGGTGCCGTGCCCGCTCAGCCACTTGGTGCAGGAATGCATGACGATGTCGGCGCCATGTTCGAACGGGCGGCAGAGATAGGGGGTGGTGAAGGTCGAATCGATCATCAGCGGGATGCCGGCCTCGTGCGCGATGGCCGCGACCTTCGGAACGTCCAGCACCTCCAGCCCCGGATTGCCCAGCACCTCGCCAAAGACCAGCCGGGTTTCCGGACGGATCGCCGCGCGGATGCCGTCGAGGTCGCGCGGATGGACGAAGGTGGTGGTGATGCCGAATCGCGGCAGCGTGTAGGCCAGCAGGTTGCGGCTGCCGCCGTAGATGGAGGAGGAGGCGACGATGTGCCCGCCCGCCCCCATCAGCGTCATGATGGCCAGCGTCATGGCGGCCTGCCCGCTGGCGGTGCAGACGGCGCCCACCCCGCCTTCCAGCGTCGCCAAGCGCTCTTCCAGCACCGCGACGGTGGGGTTGGAGATGCGCGAATAGATGTGGCCCGGCCGTTCCAGGTTGAACAGGGCCGCCGCCTGATCGACGTCGCTGAAGACGTAGGAGGAAGTCAGGTGGATCGGAACCGCCCGCGCCCCGGTCGCCGGATCGGGCCGCTGCCCCGCATGAAGACTCTGCGTATCGAACTTCAGGAACTTGGCGCCGGCCATGCTCCTCCCTCCCTTTGGATTGGAAAGAGGGCCGCCAACGGTTGAGCGGCCCTCTCTGCTTGTCAGCTTATTATTTGCCAGCCCTGTTCAACCCGCATTCCAGCGGCATCGACGGCGCGGAAGCGTATGGAGACATGACGCGCGCGTCAAGCCGGTTGGGAGGGGCAACGCGTGGGGTAGGATTCAAGCGGCCTGCCCGTCGGCCGCCACCCCCACCATCGTCTCCTCCACCAGCCAGTCCACCACCCGGCGCAGCGCCTCGTCCTCGCCGGCGCCGTCGGCGAGCGCCGCCTGGAAGATCGCGATCTGGCGATGGGCGCTGGTGCCGCGGGCCACGATGTCGCGCGCCCGCTCGACCTCGGCGGTGCAGCCGAAATGTTCGGCATCCTCGCGGGTCAGATCGATGATCTCGTCCAGCAGGTCGGCATAGGGCACGATGCGGCCCTGGCCGAAATCGACCAGCCCGCTGTCCAGGCCATAGCGCTGGGCCCGCCAGCGGTTCTCCTCGATCAGCAGGTTCTTGTAGGGCCGCCAGGTGACGTTGCGCAGCTTCAGCCGCCACAGCATGCGCAGCAGGCAGCGGTAGAGCGCCGCCACCGTGACCGCATCGTCCAGCCGGGTGCAGATGTCGGTGATCCGCATCTCCAGCGTGGGGAAGCGCGAGGACGGCCGGATGTCCCACCACAGCTTGCTGGCATCCTCGATCACCCCGGCATTCACCAGGACCGCGACGTGGCTCTGATACTCGCCGTAGCTCTGGAAACCGTCGGGCATGCCGGTGCGCGGCAGCTCGTGCCACACGCTGAGCCGGTAGGACCGGCGTTCCATGTCGCGCCCGCGCCAGAAGGGCGAGGAGGTCGACAGCGCCAGCAGATGCGGCAGGAAGTAGCGGACCTGGTTCATCAGGTCGATGCGCAGGTCGTCGTCCTCGATCCCGATATGGACATGCATGCCGCAGATCATCAGCCGGCGGGCCGGTGCCCCCAGGTCGCGCGCCAGCATGTTGTAGCGGTCGCGGTTGGTGTGCTTCTGCGGCTCCCACGCGGCGAAGGGATGGGTGGAGGCGGCGATCGGCGCCAGCCCGTAGCGGTCGGCCACCCCGGCCACCGTGGCGCGCAAGGCCGCCAGTTCGGCCCGCGCCTCGGCCAGCGTCTTGCAGACCGGCGTGCCGACCTCGATCTGGCAGCGCAGGAATTCCGGATGGATGCGGCCCGGCGCCTGTTCCTGACAGGCCTCCAGCATCTCGTCCGGTGGGCTCTGCACGATGTCGCGCGTTCCGCGGTCCACCAGCAGATATTCTTCTTCCAGGCCCATGGTGAAGGACGGTTCGGTCACGGCGGCTTCCATCTCGTGTTCAGGCCCGCGGATAATGGTGGATGGTGGCCAGCGACGGCAGGGACAGCAGCGGTTCAAGCGCGTCGCCGATCACCTGCGCCCACAGATCGGCCCCCTCCGGCGTCGCGATCAGATCCTGCCGCACCTCCAGCAGGACGTTGGGATAGCCGGCGGGAGTCGCGTGGGTCTCTACCGTGCCTCCCAGCGTGCCGCGGCCGGAATAGGGCTGGTTGTCGCCGACGCACCAGCGCCCGTCGGCCGTCAGCGCCTCGATCAGCGGCACCGGAAGGCGCGGGTCGTTGTCCCACAGCACGCCGATGTGCCAGGGCCGCGCCACCCCGCGCATCGCGGGGGTGAAGCTGTGGACCGACACCACCACCGGCACCTGCCCGCGCCCGCGGATGGCCGACAACGCCGCGGCCACCGCCGCATGGTAGGGGTGGAACAGCGCCTCGACCCGCCGGGCCTGCTCGTCGCCGTCCAGCGCGCGGTTGCCTGGGATCACCACATCGTCGCTGACCACCGGGATCGCGGTCGGATCCTCCAGCGCCCGGTTCGGATCGATCACCAGCCGGGAAAAGCCCGACAGCACCGCCGTGGCGCCGAACCTCGCGGCCAGCCGCCGCGTCACCTCCGCCGCGCCGATGTCGTAGGCGATGTGGCGGCAGAGCTGCTCCTCCGGCAGGCCGAGGTCGCCCAGCGCCCTGGGGATCGCACGGGATGCATGATCGCAAACCAGCAGCAGCGGCCCGCCCGCATCCGGATTCAGCGTGGTCGCCGGTGGCGGATCATCGGGCCCCAGCAGCGGTGCGGCGAGTCGCGGGGCGGGCGCAGGCGCGGTGACCGGCTGCCGGTGTTCGGGCGGCCCGTCAAGGGAATGGCCGGCGGAGTGCGGGGAGTCTTGCGGGGTGGAGGCAACCATACGCCACACTAACGCAACCGCCACGCCGGGCGGAAGCGCGGCCGATGGTGGTAGCCCGATTGGCAAGCTGTTACGCTGCCCTTCCCTTTCCGCGCGAACCCACCCGGAAGACATCCCGCATGCTTCGCCTGATCACCCTCTGCCTTGCCGTGATGGCGCTGCTCAGCGCCTGCGGTCCCGTCTATGAGACCCAGTACAGCTTGATCCCGCCCAGTTCGGCGGAGGGGCGGCTGTGCGTCAACCAGTGCCAGCAGAACCGCAATTTTTGCCGCCAGAACTGCGGACTGAACCAGCAGGCCTGCGTGAACGAGGCGCGGTCGCGGGCGCTTTACGAGTATCAGGCCTACGTCAACCGGCAGCAGGCGGAAAAGAAGCCGATCAAGAAATCGGTCAGCGACTTCGACCGTTCCTACTCCTGCGGCAACAGCAGCTGCGAGGCGGGGTGCGAAGCCGACTATCGCGACTGCTTCGGCGGCAGCTGCGGCGGTCAGGTGATCGCCCGGACGGTGTGCACCGCCTTCTGCGACCAGGAGAAGCCCGCGCCGGTCCCCGCAGCCGCGCCGAGGCTGAGCCCGATGCCGCCGGGCGCGGCCCAATCTCCGGTCCAGTCCCCGGCGATGTCCAACAACACCGGCGGCTACCCGGCCGGCGCCTCGCTGTGCCAGCCCGGCATGCGGGTGGAGGTGGAATGGAAGGGCGAGTGGTATCCCGCGACGGTGAAGGACAAGCCGCGCAAGGACGGCCGCTGCCCGATCCACTATGACGATTTCGGATCGGAAGACGACGAGTCGGTGTCGCTGCGCCGCATCCGCCCGCGCTGACGCATCGGGCCACCACAACAGGCCCATACACCGGCCCGACACCGTAAAGGGGAAACTGGGACGCGCACGGCAGCCATGACGCGCGTCCTGCTGGCCCGCCCAATCATCGGCGGATATAAGCGATCCCATGCCAGACGCCAGTGCCATCCCGCTCGACCATGCATCCCGGACGCAACGTGTCGCCCTGATCGCCCTTCTGCTGGGTGCCCTCGGCATCGCCTTCGCCCCCATCTTCGTCCGCCTGTCGGATGTCGGGCCGGTCGCCACCGGCTTCTGGCGCATGGCGCTGGCAACCCCGGTGCTGGCGCTGTGGATGGTGGGCGAGTCGCGACAGCCTACCGGCCGAGCCAGCCGGCGCCCCTCATCGCTCGCCGATTACGGCCGGCTGTCCCTGGCCGGCCTCTGCTTTGCCGGCGACCTTGCGGTCTGGCACACCTCCATCCGCTACACCTCCGTCGCCAACGCCACGCTGCTGGCCAACTTCGCGCCGCTTTTCGTCGCGCCGGCCGCCTGGTTCCTGTTCAAGGAGCGCATCACCGGACGCTTCGTTCTGGGCATGTTGCTGGCGCTTGGCGGAGCGATCGTGCTGATGGGGCAGAGCTTCCAGCTGAGCGCCGATCATCTGTTCGGCGACGCGCTGGGTCTGCTGACCGCCGTCTTCTACGCCGGCTACATTCTATCGGTCGGGCATCTGCGCGCCGAGTTCTCCACCGCCACCATCATGACCTGGAGCGGCGTCATCACCGCGGCCGTGCTGCTCCCGCTGGGCCTCTATGACGGCGAGGCGATGCTGCCGGCGACCGCCGCCGGATGGCTGGTGCTGGCCGGGCTGGCGCTGTTCAGCCATGCCGGCGGGCAGAGCCTGATCGCCTACGCGCTGGCCCATCTTCCGGCCTCCTTCTCGTCCGTCAGCCTGCTGCTGCAGCCGGCCGCCGCCGCGATCCTCGCCTGGATCCTGCTGAACGAACCGCTGGGAACGCTGCAGGCGGTGGGCGCCGCCGTGATCCTGATAGGCATCCTGATGGCCCGGCGCGGCAGCCGCTGACATCAGGCAGGGCTATTCGGTCGGAGAACCGGCCAGCCATGTCTTTTCATCCCGCGGGCAAGGCGCCGCAGGCGGCCTGTCGACCATTGACCCGGCCCGCCCGGACCGCTACCGGTATTACCAACTGCCAATGAACCGCTTTCCGACCGAAGGGAAACCACCCGTGCCCGGCACCGACGACAGCGCTCACGTCCCCTCCTCCTCGCAGCGCATTTCGGAGTGGGTGGCTCAACAGCTTCTCGACCGCATCGCGCGCGGCGAGTTGGTGCCGGGGGAGCGTCTGCCGGGCGAACGCCAGCTCGCCGAACAGCTGCATGTCAGTCGCGTCTCGGTCCGGGCGGCCCTGCAGAAGCTGAAGACACAGGGATTCCTGACCGCCGTCCAGGGCGGCGGCACCCGCGTGGTGTCATCGGCCGGGGTGATGGACGGCGCATTGACCACCATGGTGCGCAGCACCCACCAGAACCTGTGCGACCTCGTCGAAATCCGCATGGCGCTGGAAAGCTGGGCGGCCCGCCGCGCCGCCGAACGGGCGACCCAGGAGCAGATCGACACCATCGGCCGCATCCTGCAGGCGATGAGCGAGACCAACCGGGATGGCGGCCGCGCCGCCGACGATATGGACTTCCACGTCGCCGTCGCCCAGGCGTCCGGCAGCCCGGTCTATCTGCACCTGCTCTCCACCATCCGCGACATCCTCGGCAACATGGTCGAGATGAAGCACACCGAGCCCTTCATGGAGAACCACGAGGCGCTGATGATCGAGCATCACCGCGCCATCCACCAAGCCATCGCCCGTCGCGACCCCGACGCCGCGGCCAATGCCGTCACCGCCCATCTCGGCTGGATCCTGGCCCGCTACCGTACCATGACCGAGGAGCCGGCGACCCCGGCTGCGACACAGGGCGATGCCCCGCCCTCCCCCGGCACTCCCGCCGCCTGACCACGCCGCCCCGCCGACCGGCACCAAAGGCCGACCAGTACCAAAGAACGACGAAGGCCGCAGCCTCCCACCGGAGACTGCGGCCTTCGTCGTTCGACCAGACGCGACCCTCAGCTTGCGAGGATCGCCTCGATCTCTTTCGTCACCTCATCGATGTCGGCCATGCCGTCCACCGCCTTCAACACGCCGCATCCCTGGTAGTAGGGCAGGATCGGCGCGGTCTGCTGGTGGTACTGGGCAAGACGGGTCGTCACCGTCTCCGCATTGTCGTCGGCGCGCCGTTTGAACTCGGTGCTGCCGCAGGCATCGCAGACGCCCTCGACCTTCGGCTTCTCGAAGCTGTCGTGATAGCCCTTGCCGCACTTGGCGCAGGTGTAGCGGCCGGTGATGCGCTCCACCAGGACATCGTCGACGACCCGCATCTCGATCACATGATCGAGCTTCAGGCCCTTCTCCTCCAGCATCTTGTCCAGCGCCTCGGCCTGGGCCACGGTGCGCGGGAAACCGTCGAGAATGAAGCCGTTCTTGACGTCGGGCTTGGAAATGCGTTCGGCGATCATGCTGACCATAAGCTCGTCCGGCATCAGCTTGCCGGCGGACATGATCTCCTTCGCCTGCTGCCCGAGCGGCCCACCTTCCGCCACCATGGCGCGGAGCATGTCGCCCGTGGACAACTGCACCAAGCCACGCGTGTCTTCCAGACGGCGCGCCTGGGTCCCCTTCCCGGCGCCCGGCGGACCGAGCAGTATGAGGTTCATTACTTTCTCCCCCGAAGCTTCGATTTCTTGATCAATCCCTCATACTGGTGAGCCAGCAGGTGGGAATGAATCTGCGCAACCGTGTCCATCGTGACGGTGACCACGATCAGCAGGCTGGTGCCGCCAAAATAAAACGGAACCGAGTGCTGGGATATCAGGATTTCGGGGAGGAGACAAACCGCCACAAGGTAGGCGGAGCCGATGACCGTCAGCCGGCTCAGCACATAGTCGATATGATCGGCGGTGTTCTTGCCGGGGCGGATGCCGGGAATGAAGCCGCCATACTTCCGCAGGTTCTCGGCCGTCTCCGCCGGATTGAAGACGATGGCCGTGTAGAAGAAGCAGAAAAACACGATCAGCGAGGCGTAGAGCAGCATGTACAGCGGGGTGCCGTGCGCCAGATAGCGCGACACCGCCTGCAGCCACTCGGGCCCCTCGCCGCCGGCGAAGCCCACCGCGGTCAGCGGCAGCAGCAGCAGCGACGACGCGAAGATCGGCGGGATGACGCCGGCGGTGTTCATCTTCAGCGGCAGGTGCGACGCTTCGCCGCCGAACACCCGGTTGCCGACCTGGCGCTTGGGGTACTGCACCAGCAGGCGGCGCTGGGCGCGCTCCATGAAGACGATGAAGAACACCACGCCGACCGACATCACCAGCATCAGGATGATGAACAGGGTGGACAAGGCGCCCTGGCGGCCAAGTTCCAGCGTGTTGACCAGCGCTCGCGGCAGTTCCGCGACGATGCCGGCGAAGATGATGAGCGAGATGCCGTTGCCGATGCCGCGGGCGGTGATCTGCTCGCCCAGCCACATCAGGAACATGGTGCCGCCAACCAGCGTGATGACCGTGGCGACGCGGAAGAAAAGACCTGGATCGATGACCGCCGCCCCGCTGGAGCCGCGCATCGCCTCAAGGCCGACCGCAAGGCCATAGGCCTGCACCGTGGCGAGCGCCACCGTGCCGAATCGGGTGTACTGGTTCAGCTTCTTGCGCCCGGCCTCACCTTCCTTCTTCATGGCCTCCATCTGCGGCGACACGGCGGTCAGCAACTGCACGATGATGGACGCCGAGATGTACGGCATGATGTTGAGCGCGAAGATGGTCATGCGGCTGAGCGCGCCGCCGGCCAGCATGTCGAACATGCCGAGAATGCCGCCGCCCTGCTGCTTGAAGACGTCGCTGAGAATCGTCGGGTCGATGCCCGGCAGCGGGATGTAGGTGCCCAGCCGGTAGACGATCAGGGCCGCCAAGGTGAACCAAATCCGCTTTTTCAGCTCGGTCGCCTTGGAGAAAGCCCCGAAATTGATGTTGGCGGCAAGCTGCTCGGCCGCTGATGCCATGGTCCAATCCCTGTCCCGTAAGCGCGAACGGGGCGGCACTGCATGACGCAGGCCGCCCCTCGCGACTTCGCTTTTTGTAGTGCCACGAAAGCCCGTGCGCAAGCACGGGCTTCACGCGGAACCTTACTCGGCGGCTTCGGCGGCGGGCGCGGTCAGCGTGACGCTGCCACCCACCTTTTCGACGGCCTCGATCGCCGACTTGGACGCGCCGGCGACCGTGAAGGAAACCTTCGTGGTCAGCTCGCCCTTGCCCAGCAGACGGACACCGTCCTTCTTCACCTTGCCGGTGACGCCGGCAGCGTTGAGCGCCGCGGCATCGATGGTCTCGGAAGCATTCAGCTTGCCCAGGTCGATGGCCTTCTGGACCATGCCCAGGTTAACCACCGAATATTCCTTGGCGAAGATGTTCCGGAAGCCGCGCTTCGGCAGGCGGCGGTGCAGAGGCATCTGCCCGCCTTCGAAGCCGTTGATCGCCACGCCGGTGCGCGAGGTCTGACCCTTCACGCCGCGGCCAGCGGTCTTGCCCTTGCCGGAACCGATACCGCGGCCGACGCGCATGCGCGCCTTGCGGGCACCGGCGTTGTCACGCAGGTCGTTAAGCTTGGTCATGATCTCAGCCCTCGTTCTCGACGCGGACCAGGTGCGCGACCTTGGCGATCATGCCCCGCACGGCCGGAGTGTCCTCCAGCTCGCGGGTCCGGTGCAGCTTGTTGAGACCCAGACCGACCAGCGTCTCGCGCTGGTCGTGCTTGCGGCCGATCGGGCTGCCGATCTGGGTCACGACGACGGTCTTCTTCTCCGCCATGATCAGGCCTCCTGTCCGGCGCCGGCCTCGCGACGGCCGAGGATGTCGCTCACGCGACGACCGCGACGCGCCGCGACGGAACGCGGGCTGGTGACCTGGGTCAGGGCGTCGAAGGTCGCCTTGATCATGTTGTGCGGGTTCGACGTGCCGATCGACTTGGTCACGACGTCAGCGACGCCGAGAGCCTCGAAGATCGCGCGCATCGGACCACCGGCGATGATGCCGGTACCGGCCGGAGCCGCCCGCAGCACGACCTTGCCGGCACCGAAGTGACCGTTGGTGTCGTGATGCAGCGTACGGCCCTCGCGCAGCGGAACACGGATCATGCCGCGCTTGGCCTGATCGGTCGCCTTGCGGATCGCTTCCGGCACTTCACGGGCCTTGCCCGAACCGACGCCGACGCGGCCCTTGCCGTCGCCAACGACGACCAGAGCGGCGAAGCCGAAGCGCCGACCACCCTTGACCACCTTGGCGACGCGGTTGATACCGACGAGCTTTTCGATCAGCTCGCTTTCTTCCCGCTCGCGCGGCTGCCGGTCGCGGTTATCCCGCTCCCCACGTTCACGTGCCATATCCGGGCCTCCTTAGAACGACAGCCCGCCCTCGCGGGCGGCGTCGGCCAGGGCCTTGACCCGGCCATGGTAAATATACCCACCGCGATCGAAGACGACCTCGGTAATCCCAGCGGCCTTGGCGCGCTCGGCGATCAGCTCGCCGATGCGCTTGGCAGCATCGACGTTGCCGCCGTGCTTGAGCTGCTCGCGCAGCTCCTTCTCCAACGACGAGGCGGACGCGAGCGTCTTGCCGTTTTCGTCGTCGATGATCTGGGCGTAGATGTGCAGATTCGACCGGAAGACCGAGAGGCGAACGCGCCCGCCGGCCTTCTTGGCAATCTGCGCGCGCACGCGCTGCTTGCGGCGCTCGTGGAGTTGCTTTGGCTTCAGCATGGCGGTTACTTCTTCTTACCTTCCTTGCGCAGGACGGTTTCGGTATCGTACTTGATGCCCTTGCCCTTGTAGGGCTCCGGCTTCTTCCAGCCGCGGATCTCGGCAGCCACCTGGCCGACCTTGTGCTTGTCGTAGCCGCTGACCGAAATGGCCGTCGGCTTGTCGCACTTGATCGTGATGCCTTCCGGGATCGGGTACTTCACGTCGTGCGAGAAGCCGAGCTGCATGACCAGCTCCTTGCCCTGCACGGCCGCGCGGTAACCGACGCCGTTGATCTCGAGGTTGATCGTGTAGCCCTGGCTGACACCGGTGACCATGTTGTTGATCAGGGTGCGCGAGGTCGCCCACATGACGCGGGCGCGCTTGCTGTCGTTTGCCGGCTTCACCACCACCTTGCCGTCTTCCAGCGAGGCGGTGATGTCGTCGATCAGGGTCAGGCTGAGTTGCCCCAGCTTGCCCTTGGCCGTCACCTGCTGACCGTCGACCTTCACGTCGACGCCAGCCGGGACCGGCACGGGATGCTTGCCAATGCGCGACATCTGCCAATCCCCCTTAGAACACGCGGCAGAGGACTTCACCGCCGACGTTGGCGGCGCGGGCCTCATTGTCCGACATCACGCCACGCGGGGTCGAAAGGATCGACAGACCGAGCCCGTTGTAGACACGGGGCAGGTCGGCGATCTTCGAGTAGACGCGACGGCCGGGCTTCGACACACGGGCGATCTGCTTAATGACAGGCTCGCCTTCGTGGTACTTCAGCTCGATCTTCAGGTTCTTGACGCCCGGACGCAGTTCTTCCTCGGACCAGCCGCGGATGAAGCCTTCACGCTTCAGAACTTCCAGGACGTTGACGCGCAGCTTCGACGCCGGGGAAACCACAACGGACATGCGGGCGTGCTGACCGTTGCGGATGCGGGTCAGCATATCGCCGAGCGGATCGCTCAAAGACATTCTCGGACCCTCCTTACCAGCTCGACTTCGTCATGCCCGGAATCTGGCCGGTCGAGGCCAGTTCGCGGAGCGTGACGCGGGACAGCTTGAACTTGCGATAGAACGCGCGCGGACGCCCGGTCATTTCGCAGCGGTTCCGGACGCGCACCTTCGAGGAGTTGCGCGGCAGTTCGGCCAGCTTGAGGCGGGCAGCGAATTGCTCTTCCGGCGGGAGGGTCTTGTCGTTCGCGATTGCCTTCAGGCGCGCACGCTTGTTCGCGTACTGCTTGGCCAGCTTGGCGCGACGCTTGTTCTTTTCGATGGCACTGGTCTTAGCCATGGTCGTGCTCCAGCCTCAGCTCACGAACGGCATGTCGAAGCCCTTCAGGAGAGCCTTGGCTTCCTGGTCGGTCTTCGCCGTAGTGACGATGATGATGTCCATGCCGCGGATCTGATCGATCTTGTCGTAATCGATCTCCGGGAAAATGATCTGTTCCTTGACGCCCATGGCGTAGTTGCCACGGCCGTCAAAGCTGTCACCCGGGATACCGCGGAAGTCACGGACGCGCGGCAACGCAATCGTCACCAGGCGATCCAGGAACTCGTACATGCGGTCGCGACGGAGCGTGACCTTGCAGCCGATCGCCATGCCTTCGCGCAGCTTGAACTGAGCGATCGACTTGCGCGACTTGGTCACCACCGGCTTCTGACCGGTGATGGCGGCCATCTCGGCCACGGCGAGCTGGATCTTCTTGGAGTCGGCGACAGCCTCGCCGACACCCATGTTGACCACGATCTTCTCGATCCGCGGAACTTCCAGGTCGTTCTTGTAGCCGAATTCCGACTTCAGAGCGGCGCGGATCTTGGAGTCGTAAACTTCTTTCAGACGTGCGGTCATGCCCGGGCCCTCACAGGTCAATGACTTCGCCGGACCGCTTGGCGACACGCACCTTGCGGCCATCCTCAAGGATCTTGAAACCGACGCGGGTCGGCTTGCCATCCTTGGGGTCGACGTGAGCGAGGTTGGAGACGTTGATCGGCGCCTCCATCTCGATGATGCCACCCTGCGAGCGGGCGCTGGCACGCTGGTGCTTCTTCACCACGTTCACGCCCTGCACAACGGCACGGTTCTCCTTCGGGAAAACCTTCAACACCTCGCCGGTCTTGCCCTTGTCACGGCCGGTCAGGACAACGACCTTGTCCTTGGTCTTGATCTTGGCGGCCATTACAGCACCTCCGGCGCCAGCGAGATGATCTTCATGAACTTCTTACCGCGAAGCTCACGAGTGACCGGCCCGAAAATACGGGTGCCGATCGGCTCGCCCTGCTTGTTGATCAGCACGGCGGCGTTCCGGTCGAAACGGATCGCCGACCCGTCCTCCCGACGCAGTTCCTTCGCGGTGCGGACGATAACGGCGCGATGCACGTCGCCCTTCTTGACGCGGCCCTTCGGAATGGCCTCCTTGACCGAGACGACGATGACGTCGCCCACGGTCGCGACCTTCCGCTTGGACCCGCCAAGCACCTTGATGCACTGCACCCGGCGCGCCCCGCTGTTATCGGCGACTTCCAGGTTGGTTTGCATCTGGATCATTGTTTACGACCTTTCGTTATCACGCGGCGCCGCTGTCGGCGGCGGACTCCGTCACGACCGTCCAACGCTTGGACTTCGAGATCGGGCGGCATTCGATGATCGAAACGGTATCGCCGACCTTGAACTGGTTGCCCTCGTCGTGGGCGGCGTACTTCTTCGACTGACGAATGAACTTCTTGTACACGGGGTGCATGACACGGCGCTCGACAAGAACCGTAACGGTCTTGTCGCACTTGTCGCTGACCACCGTGCCCTGCAGAACGCGGCGAGGCATGGATGATCCCCCTTACTTGCCGGCGTCGGCGGAGCGGGCACGCTCGCCGAGGATGGTCTTGATGCGGGCGATGTCGCGGCGCACCGTGTTCACCCGCGCGGTGTTCTCCAGCTGGCCGGAGGCCTTCTGGAAACGCAGGTTGAACTGTTCCTTCTTGAGCTGGAGGAGCTGATCGTTCAGCTCATCCGCGCTCTTCGTACGAATGTCTACGGCCTTCATGCCGCGGTCTCCTCGACACCGCCCAGGCGGGTCACCAGCTTCACCTTGATCGGCAGCTTCGCGGCCGCCAGAGCGAAGGCGGTTTTTGCCACATCTGCCGGCACGCCGTCCAGTTCAAACAGGATGCGGCCCGGCTTCACGCGAGCCGCCCAGTACTCCGGCGAACCCTTACCGGAACCCATGCGGACTTCGGCGGGCTTGGTGGAGACGGGGAGGTCCGGGAAAATGCGGATCCAGACGCGGCCCTGACGCTTCATCGCACGGGTGATCGCGCGGCGGGCCGCTTCGATCTGACGGGCGGTGATGCGCTCCGGCTCCAGGGCCTTCAGGCCGTAGGAGCCGAAATTCAGGGCGGTGCCGCCCTTGGCGTTGCCGTGGATGCGGCCCTTGTGGGCCTTACGGAATTTCGTGCGCTTGGGAGAAAGCATCGCTCGGCCCCTTTACTCGCGTTCGGAGCGCTCGGAGCGCTCGCGACGGTCGCGGCGATCGTGACGATCGCGGCGCGGCTCGCCGTCGGTCGACACCGGCTCGGAACCCATGCGCTTGTCCTGCGCCATCGGGTCGTGAGCCATGACCTCGCCCTTGAACACCCACACCTTGACACCGCAGGTGCCGTAGGTGGTCTTGGCGGTGCCCACACCGTAGTCGATGTCGGCGCGCAGGGTGTGCAGCGGAACGCGGCCCTCGCGGTACCACTCCATGCGGGCGATTTCCGCACCGCCGAGACGGCCCGAGCAGTTGATCCGGATGCCCTGGGCGCCCAGACGCATGGCGGACTGCACGGCGCGCTTCATGGCGCGACGAAATGCCACACGGCGCTCGAGCTGGCTGGCGATGTTCTCGGCGATGAGGCGAGCGTCGATCTCCGGCTTGCGGATCTCGACGATGTTCAGGCTCACCTCGCTGCCGGTCATCTTCGACAGCTCTTGACGCAGCTTCTCGATGTCCGCGCCCTTCTTGCCGATCACCACGCCCGGACGAGCCGAGTGGATGGTGATGCGGGCCTTCTTGGCCGGACGTTCGATGACGACGCGCGAGCAACCGGCCTGCTGCAGGCGACCCTGCAGATAGCCACGCAGCTTCAGGTCCTGGTGCAGCAGGTTGGCGTAGTCGCGCTTGGCGAACCAACGGCTGTCCCAGGTCCGGTTGATGCCGAGGCGCAGCCCGATCGGATTGATTTTCTGACCCATTACTCGGCCCCCTCGGCAACGGCGGCGTCACGCTCGCGAACGATGATCGTCAGGTTGCTGAACAGCTTCTCGACCCGGGCGCCGCGACCGCGGGCACGGGCGTGGAAGCGCTTCATCACCAGAGCGCGACCGACCGTCGCCGACGACACGTACAGACGGTCGACGTCGAGCTGGTGGTTGTTCTCGGCGTTCGCGATCGCGGCCTGCAGGACCTTCTTCACCTCGCCGGCGATGCGGCGCTTGGAGAAGGTCAGCTCGGCCACGGCGCGGCTGGCATCCATGTTCCGGATCAGCTGGGCGACGAGGTTGAGCTTCCGCGGGCTGGTGCGGATCATCGGATTGCGGGCCAGAGCCTCGTTCTCCGCGATCCGGCTGGGATTGGCAGACTTGCCCATGGCTTACTTCCTCTTCGCCTTCTTGTCCGCCGCGTGGCCATAGAAGGTCCGCGTCGGAGCGAACTCGCCGAACTTGTGACCGATCATGTGCTCGGTAACCAGAACCGGCAGGAACTTGTGGCCGTTGTAGACGCCGAACGTCAGACCGACGAACTGCGGCAGGATGGTCGAACGACGCGACCAGATCTTGATGATCTCGTTGCGGCCCGAAGCCCGGCTCTTGTCCGCCTTCTTCAGCAGATAGCCGTCGACGAACGGGCCCTTCCAAACGGAGCGTGCCATCGTTCGACCTCCTTACTTCGAATGACGGCGGCGCAGGATCAGGCCATCCGTCTTCTTGTTGTGACGAGTCTTCTTGCCCTTGGTCGGCTTGCCCCACGGCGTGACCGGATGACGGCCGCCCGAGGTACGACCCTCACCACCACCGTGCGGGTGGTCGATCGGGTTCATGGCGACGCCACGGACCGACGGACGCTTGCCCAGCCAGCGGTTGCGACCGGCCTTGCCCAGGTTGGTGTTCATCTGGTCCGGGTTGGACACGGCACCAAGGGTGGCCATGCACTCGCCGCGAACCATGCGCAGCTCGCCGGACGGCAGCTTCAGCTGGGCGTAGCCGCCGTCGCGGCCGACCAGCTGCAGGTAGGTACCGGCGGAACGAGCCACCTGACCACCCTTGCCGGCCTTCAGCTCGACGTTGTGCACGATCGAACCGACCGGGATGTTCTTCAGCGGCATGGCGTTGCCGGGCTTCACGTCGACGCGCTCGCCCGAGATCACCGTGTCGCCGACCTTCAGGCGCTGCGGCGCCAGGATGTAGGACAGGGTCCCATCCTGGTACTTGATCAGCGCGATGAAGGCCGTGCGGTTCGGATCATACTCGAGCCGCTCGACGGTGGCCGGAACGTCGAACTTGCGACGCTTGAAGTCCACCAGACGATAGGTACGCTTATGACCGCCACCCATGCGGCGCGCAGTGATGCGGCCGGTGTTGTTGCGGCCACCAGACTTGGTCAGGCCCTCGGTGAGGGTCTTGACCGGCTTGCCCTTCCACAGCTCCGAGCGGTCAACGATGACCAGCTGGCGGAGCGACGGCGTAATCGGGCGGTATTGCTTCAGAGCCATCGGATCACACTCCCGCTCAGATGCCCGTGGTCACGTCGATCTTGTTACCCTCGGCGAGGGTGACGACGGCCTTCTTGAAGTCCGAGCGACGGCCGATGGTGCCGCGGAACCGCTTGGTCTTGCCCTTGGAAACCAGGGTGTTGACCGCGGTCACCTTGACGTTGAAGAGACCTTCAACGGCGGCCTTGATCTCCGGCTTGGAGGCCGTGAGCGGCACGCGGAACGTGACCTGGTTGTGCTCCGACACCAACGTCGACTTCTCGGTGATGACGGGAGCGAGGATCAGGTCGTACATCCGCTCCTGGCTCACCGCAGGTTTCGACTGCTTGCTCATTTCAGGCGAGCCTCCAGTTGCTCGACCGCGTTGCGGGTCAGGACCAGCGTGTCGCGGCGGAGAATGTCGTAGACGTTGGCGCCCTGCTCCGGCAGCACGTCGATCAGCGGGATGTTGCGCGAAGCCTTGGCGAAGTTCTCGTCCAGGTTCGAGCCATCGATGATCAGCGCGGACGTAAGGCCGAGGGTGGCCAGACGGGCGGCCAGTTCCTTGGTCTTGTGAGTCTCGGCAGCGGCAGCCTCGAGAACGATCAGCTTGCCCTCGGCGGCCTTGGCCGACAGGGCAGTCTTGAGCGCCAGCTTGCGGACCTTCTTCGTCAGGTCGTGGGCGTGCGAACGCACCACCGGCCCGAAGATGGTCGCACCGCCGCGGAACTGCGGCGAACGGATGGAGCCCTGGCGAGCGCGACCGGTGCCCTTCTGCGAGTAGGGCTTCTTGGTCGTGCCGCTGATCTCGCTGATGCCCTTGGTCTTGTGGTTACCGGAGCGGCGCTTGGCCAGCTGCCAGTTCACCATGCGGGCCAGCAGGTCGGTGCGGGTCGGCAGGCCGAACACGGCATCCGACAGCTCGATCTCGCCGACGGCTTCGTTGTTCAGGTTCTTGATCGTGGCCTTCATGGCGCTCACTCCTGCGTCTCGGCCGGGGCTTCCGCCGCCGGAGCAGACTTGATGCCGGCCGGGAAGGGCAGGCCTTCCGGAGCCTTCTTCTTGACGGCGTCACGGATGCGCAGCCAACCGCCCTCGGCGCCGGGGACGGCACCCTTGAGCATGATCAGACCACGAGCTTCGTCGACGGCGACGACCTGAAGGTTCAGGACCGTAACCCGCTCGTCACCGAGATGACCGGCCATCTTCTTGTTCTTGAAGACCTTGCCGGGGTCCTGACGGTTACCCGTCGAACCGTGCGAACGGTGCGACACCGACACGCCGTGCGTGGCGCGCAGACCACCGAAGTTCCAGCGCTTCATCGCACCGGCAAAGCCCTTGCCGATGGAGGTGCCGGTGACGTCGACGTACTGGCCGGCGACGAAGTGGGCGGCCGAGAGCTCGGCGCCAACCTCGATCAGGGCATCGGCATCGACGCGGAACTCGACGAGCTTGCGCTTCGGTTCCACACGCGCCTTGGCGAAATGCCCACGCTCAGGCTTGTTGACGTTCTTGACCTTGATGGCGCCCGCGCCGAGCTGGACGGCGGTGTAGCCATCCTTTTCCTCGGTGCGAACGGCGACGACCTGGCAGCTGTCGACTTTCAGCACAGTGACCGGAACATGCTGGCCGTCGTCCGTGAAGACGCGGGTCATGCCGACCTTCTGCGCGATCAAACCGGATCGCATTGTTCTTTATCTCCTGACCAGGGACGTCCGTGAGTGGAGAGGTCCCTTACCAACCAAAATCAGAGCTTGATCTCGACGTCGACGCCGGCGGCGAGGTCGAGCTTCATCAGCGCATCCACGGTCTGCGGCGTCGGATCGACGATGTCGAGCAGGCGCTTGTGGGTGCGGATCTCGAACTGCTCACGCGACTTCTTGTCGATGTGCGGCGAGCGGTTCACGGTGAACTTTTCGATGTGCGTCGGCAGGGGGATCGGGCCCCGCACGCGCGCGCCGGTCCGCTTGGCGGTGTTGACGATCTCGCTGGTCGACTGGTCGAGCACGCGATGATCGAACGCCTTCAGACGGATGCGGATGTTCTGGCTGTCCATGTCCAAACGTCCCTTGCACCTTCTAACGATGACGCGGACGCGTCACCGGAACTCCACGAGCTGCTTTGGGGCTTCGCCGACAGCGCAAGGCCGCGCGCCGAACCTCCCAAGCGGGGCCGACGGGCGACACTGTGACCGATGCGACGTGCCGATACGAAAAAGAACATCCCCCGCGGCGGATGCGCGAAGAGGATGTTCCGTTCAGCAGACGGCGCGCCCCCGTGGAGGCGCGCCGTGCCGTTCGTCTCGGGCTGCGTCTAGGCCGAAGCTGCCTACCACCAACCCAAAATCCAGAGGGCGTAATCTCTAGGCGTTCAGCGCCCGCGTGTCAATCCTGAATCTCCCCCGGATCGGAGGAAGCTGGATCGACAGGCTGACGGTTCCGAACACCGACGCCCGATGGCTAGAACCGGGCGGGTCGCCCTTCCTGCTTTCGCGGGGAAGACGACCCGTCTCTTGCAACCGGCGGCGGGATCGCTCCCGCCGCCTTACCCTGCCCGCTTCGGCGACCACCTTGCGGCGGCTGCCGGACGGTCATCACTCGACGATCTTGGCAACGACGCCGGCACCGACGGTACGGCCGCCTTCGCGGATGGCGAAGCGCAGGCCTTCGTCCATGGCGATCGGGGCGATCAGAGCCACTTCCATGGCGACGTTGTCACCCGGCATCACCATCTCGACGCCTTCCGGCAGCGAGACCATGCCCGTCACGTCCGTCGTACGGAAGTAGAACTGCGGACGGTAGTTGGTGAAGA
>Ga0196970_1000092_pt1 | contig 147038 bp, 136 predicted proteins | sample S1v_513CmetaG_FD_148672 | JGI IMG/M metagenome (GOLD analysis project Ga0196970, IMG submission 148672) | Soil microbial communities from Anza Borrego desert, Southern California, United States - S1+v_5-13C | ecosystem: Environmental > Terrestrial > Soil > Desert | place: USA: California... | reverse complement strand
CAGAGTAATCTGGTAAGACCCCATGTAGACTACATGGTTGATAGGTCGGAGGTGTAAGCACAGTAATGTGTTCAGCTGACCGATACTAATAGGTCGAGGGCTTGATCTAAAACAGGTTTTACACTTAGAAGTTCTCTTTTGTGGATCCCTTTGCGAGAGCAACGGGATGTAGCAAAAGTTCATAGAACATCTTAGTGGAAAACCGTAGAAGCTAACAAAACTTTACGATAATATGCAGTTTTGAAGGTACAACCTTCAATAATCTGGTGGCAATGACGGAGAGGTCACACCTGTTCCCATCCCGAACACAGAAGTTAAGCTCTCCAGTGTCGATGGTACTTGGACCGCAGGGTCCTGGGAGAGTAGATCGCCGCCGGGTATAGATTCCTCAATAGCTCAGTTGGTAGAGCATGCGGCTGTTAACCGCAGGGTCGCTGGTTCGAGTCCAGCTTGGGGAGCCAATTTTTACAAATATAAAGAAATATGATGATTTATTAATTATAATAAATCATCATATTTTTTTAATTTTCGGGCACTAGTATTTCTAAATCTTCATCTTTCTACATTTTTCTTGTTATTTCCAATGTGCTTTGTTAAAATATTATTGGGTTCGAGTTAAATCCAGCAAAATTATAGTAATATTTGTGTTGAGGATGGTGTACTTATAATCAGATAAATTTACCTGTACTTTAAAAGGTAGTTGACACAAATAATAATAATATTCAGGGCACTCTAGTTGAAGATAATAGCTAATAATTTATAAAGGAGCACTATCTTATGGCAGCAGGATATAAAAAGTACTTATTGTTTTTCGTTTTAGCAGCACTAATTTTTTCATATATAGGTATAAGACATCTCACGGTTTCCGCATTTTCAAGTGAAAAGAACATAAATGGGATTGAACCGGATAATTATTTATTGCAGCAAAGTCCCGATTGGGAGCTTATGAAGCATAGGGTGAAGGTAAAAGGCATCTATATGACCGGTAATACCGTCGGATATCAGGAAAGGTTCAATAAGCTGATAGATTTGATAAAGACTACCGAGATAAATGCTGTAGTAATTGACGTGAAGGATGACGAAGGTCTGATGACTTACTCCAGCGAGCTTCCTGATGTGGAATTCACCGGAGCAAATAAGAACGTGAGGATCAAGGACATAAATGCTGTAATGAAAGTCCTTCGGGAGAACAATATATATTCGATAGCTCGAATTGTTACCTTCAAGGATAGAAGAGCCGGCGACAAATACGCCAATCTGGCTGTGAAAAACACCAGCGGAGGAATATGGAGAGACAGGCACGGAATGTCATGGCTGAATCCTTACAATAGTGAATCCTGGGATTATATTGTCGACATTGCAGAAGAAGCTGCGACAAAAGGCTTTAATGAGGTACAGTTTGATTACGTCAGGTTTCCTACCGATGGGAACACAAAAATAATAGACTATGGCGCCAGTGCTGCGGGAAAGTCCAAGGCAGAGGCTATTGCGGAATTCCTTGCTTATGGAAGGGATAGACTTAGTAAAAGGGGAGTAGTAGTTTCAGCTGATGTTTTTGGACTTGTGACAACTGCTACAGATGATATGCGAATTGGTCAGCATCTTGAGTCAATTGCGAAGAGTGTTGATGTAATATGCCCGATGGTTTATCCGTCTCACTATGGCAAAGGGAGCTATGGAGTAGCAGAGCCGGACTTTGAGCCTTATAAGATAGTGAACCGTAGTATGTCGGTTGCACAGGGAAGAGTAGATGCCATAAAGGATGTGAGCAAAAAAGCGGTGCTAAGGCCATGGCTTCAAGACTTCACAGCCTCGTATCTCCCCAAATATCAACGGTATGGCGCTGCTGAAGTAAGAGCACAGATAAAAGCCACATATGATGCAGGTGCTGAGGAATGGCTGCTGTGGAATGCAGGCAACAAATTTACTGCAGGGGCATTGAACAAAGAATAGTATAATTAAATAAATAAAGGCTATATCAGATATTAGCATTTGATATAGCCTTTTGTCGAAAAAATGACGATAAATATATTGAATAAGAATAGTATTATATTTTACCATATGATACAATATATAGTGCAAAGGGATACAGCAACATACAAAATATGGTTTGGAGGCGCTGATTAGCTATGTTAACAAGCAACGCAATTAAAGTATTAGAAAAACGTTATCTGATAAAAGATGAAAATGGAAAAACAATTGAAACTCCTGAGCAGATGTTCAGAAGAGTTGCAAGTACTATAGCAGCTGCAGATAGTTTATACGACAAATCAGCTGACACTAAAGCAACTGAAGAAAAGTTTTACAAGCTGATGAGCAATCTTGAATTTGTACCTAATTCCCCGACATTGATGAATGCGGGCAGAGAGCTTGGACAGCTGTCTGCGTGCTTTGTGCTTCCGGTTGAGGATTCTATGGAGGGTATTTTTGATGCGATCAAGAATGCTGCAATGATACATAAAAGCGGCGGAGGAACTGGCTTCAGCTTCAGCCGACTAAGAAGCAAAGGTTCTACAGTAATGACAACCGGCGGTGTAGCATCAGGGCCTATAAGCTTCATGAAGGTTTTCAATGCCGCAACTGAAGCTGTGAAGCAGGGGGGAACCAGAAGAGGCGCCAATATGGGCATTCTTAGAGTGGATCACCCGGATATACTTGAATTTATACAGTGTAAGAAAGATAACAGCGATATAACTAATTTCAATATCAGTATTGCTATTACTGAGAAATTCATGGAAGCCGTAGAAAAAGGAGAAGACTATGAGCTTGTTGATCCTGGCACCAAGAAGGCTGTAGGCAAGCTGAATGCAAAAGAGGTCTATGACCTGGTAGTAGATATGGCTTGGAATAATGGTGAGCCGGGAATCATATTCCTGGACAGGATAAATAGAGATAATGTAGTTCCTAGGCTTGGAGAAATTGAGAGCACCAATCCTTGCATAACTGGCGATTCATGGGTTCTTACGCAGTCAGGGCCTATGCAGGTCAATGATATTTTAGGCGAGCAGGTACAGCTTGCATTAAATGGTTCATATGCCAGGTCGGATGATAAAGGTTTTTTCAGAACCGGTACAAAAAATATAATTAAAATATGTACAGACAGGGGTTATGAGCTAAAGCTTACGAAGGATCATTTAGTAAGAATAGCAACAGACATAACACGATTTAAGACTGATGAGGAATGGAAGGCAGCAGGGGATTTAAAGGCAGGAGATATAATCATCCTATCCAACAATAGAGGAATCAAATGGGAAGGAAAAGGAAATCTTGATGAAGGTTATCTATTAGGACTTCTGATAGGAGATGGAACCCTAAAGAAAGAAGGCGGCGTCATTTCCATATGGGGTAGTGACGAAGAGGCGGTATCCTTAATGAAAGCAGCAGGGGAAGCAGCTCATACATTACCACACCGTAGTGATTTTAAAGGCTTCCAGGCTATAATCAGTGACAGGGTAGAAAATAGGATGAAGCTTTCTGCACTTCGTGACCTTGCTGAGGCATATGGAGTTTTACCTGGCGATAAAAAGATTACTGAAGAAGTGGAAAAGGGAAGCTATGAATTCTACCAAGGATTTATAAGAGGAATGTTTGATACTGATGGGACAGTTGTAGGCACACAGGAAAAGGGCTTGTCTGTAAGGCTTTGGCAGAACGACCTGGGAACTCTTAAAGCTATACAGAGAATGCTTGGTAGAATGGGAATAGCATCTACTGTATATAACAATCGCAAAGCAGAGGGTACTAAGCCTATGCCAGATGGCAAGGGCGGTTTGAAGGATTATAATGTAAAGGCTGGTCATGAGCTTGTTGTTGCTCAGGACAATTTGCATGTTTTTTATGAGATTATAGGCTTTAGCAGCAGCAAGAAGCAAAATCGCTTGAAGAATGGATTGAGCAATTATAAACGTGCTTTGAATAGGGAACGCTTTGTTGCTACTGTTACAGAAGCTATCGAATTGGGAGAAGCTGAAGTGTTTGATGTTCAGATTCCAGGGGTAAATGCCTTTGATGCTAATGGGATATATATACATAACTGTGGTGAACAACCGCTGCTCCCATATGAGTCCTGCAACCTGGGCTCAATAAATCTGATGAGCTGTTTAAAAAAGAATAAATCCAAAGCTGAAATAGATTACGGAAAGCTAGGCAGTATTGTTGATGATTCAGTGCATTTTCTTGATAATGTAATAGATGTCAACAAGTATCCGCTTCCTATGGTCGATGAGATGACAAAGGGAACCAGGAAAATCGGTCTTGGCGTCATGGGCTTTGCTGATATGCTTATTGAACTTGGTGTTCCTTATAATTCAGAGGAAGCTGTCAAAACAGCAGAAGACATAATGAAATTCATAAACGATAGGTCAAAAGAAACCTCGATAAAGCTGGCCGAAAAGAGAGGAACCTTCACATACTACGATGATAGTGTATTTAAAGAAAAGGGCCTTGCAATAAGGAATGCAACAACTACAACCATAGCTCCCACCGGCACAATATCAATAATAGCCGGAGTTTCCAGCGGAATTGAGCCATTATTTGCACTTTCCTTTGTAAGGAATGTAATGGATAATGATGAACTTCCGGAGGTAAACCCTTTATTTGAAATCGTTGCCAAGGAAAGAGGCTTTTACAGCACTGAGCTGATGAAAGAAATAGCAGCTCATGGTACAATTCATGACATTAAAAGCATACCGGAGGATATAAGAAGGGTATTTGTAACTGCCCATGATATCGAACCGGAATGGCATATAAAGATACAGTCAGCCTTCCAAAGATATACGGATAATGCTGTATCCAAGACAGTTAACTTTTCAAATTCAGCCACCAAGGAAGATGTAAGCGGTGTTTACATGATGGCTTACAAGATGGGCTGTAAGGGTGTAACAATATACAGGGATGGCAGCCGTGAGTCCCAGGTATTGAATATAGGCTCAGTCAATAAAGAGAAGAAGGAAGAGGCAGCAGTGACTGCTCCGGCACCTGAATCACTTGTCCCGAGGACTAGACCTGAAGTGACAATTGGGGTGACCGAAAAAGTCAAGATAGGCTGTGGTAATCTATATATTACAGTAAACTCTGATGATAACGGAATCTGTGAGATATTCACAAACCTTGGAAGAGCAGGAGGTTGCCCAAGTCAGTCCGAAGCAACCAGCCGCCTTATCTCAATAGCCTTGAGGGCTGGGGTGGATATTAACGAGATAATAGAACAGCTCAGAGGTATCAGATGCCATTCTACATTGAGACAGAAGGATCTTAAAGTGCTATCCTGCCCCGATGCAATAGGCAGAGCCCTTGAGAAGTATATGAAGTTCAATATGGAGCATAAGGATATTAAGACGATGGATGAGCTTGCAGTGGAGATTGAGGAGAGAGGAAGCTGCATAGGCAACTGTTCCCTCTGCGCAACACAGTGTCAGGCATCTGCTACTGCGGAAGACGAATTATCCTACAGCGCATTCCAGAGCTCCAACAACAAGCTGAAGAACTGCCCAGAGTGCGGCAGCCCAATACAGCACGAAGGCGGCTGCGTGATTTGTAGGAACTGCGGTTATTCGAAATGTAACTAATACCTTAACATATTGCATATCTTATAAAGCATTGGTATTGCTGGATTTCTGAAAAAAATATTAAAATAATTGCATTAAATGCGAGATAATTGAATCTAATGCAATAGAACTTTACTTATGACTAAAAGATAAGAGTAGAATATTGTTATATTCTACTCTTTATTATTAGCTGTTCTTTTTCATATACAGTTAGCTTTTTTATTGATTTTTCCCGTTTAATTGCAGTTGATCTATCAGTATATAGTTCAGTATAGACTAGTTCAACTGGAGTACGGCTAGATGTGTATTTACAACCTACACCTTTCTGATGATTTTTATAACGCAACTCAATATTCTTGGTAGAGCCTGTGTAATAGCTTCCATCATTACACCTTAAAATATAAACAGTGAATGTTCCTTTTTGCGGGGATTCACTACTTTGTGTGTTGCTGCTATATGAACAGCTTTCTACTAGCATATTTGAGCAAGTGTCACTGGCAATCGTAGAATTACTAATATTTAGTGCATTGTAGTATTGAATCACGGTACTTATACCAAGACCTAATCCTTGAATTATAACTGATGGTTGTGTGTTTGCATTTAATAAATAGTTTTTCATTGCATACGAAAAACCTTTCTTTACATTTAAATTATGTTTCTTGAGTATGCAACTAACTGATGCAGGATCGATAGGCTTATTGTGTATACCACCAGGTAACAGCCAGTCATTATCACCTCCCAAGGCTAGTTTGCAATTCCTTTCAAATTGTAAATACTCATCAACTATATTTGCAATAAAAGGATGTAAGGTAATCCAAACATTACGGACATATAAGGAGCCTTCACAATTTAATCTTTTGTAATCTGATAATTTAAGGTTTATCACTTCATAAGGCCTAACCCCATATAGTAGGAGCAATAAGCATATCATTTTTTCCTTGTTAGGTGTTGATGGTAAAGATAGTGATTCAAGTGAGGTGTAGTAGTCCAGTTCAAGAATACTAGTACTTGAATCTACTGGAGTCTTAATATCTTTAAGCTTTTTAAACAATCTAATATTATGATTTAACCATATTATAAATTGATTGATTCCACATAAACAATGTTTGTTCTGGAGTAGAAATTCACTAATCAGCACATTGTTGACTTCACTAATATTCATTATATGTCCTTCTAAATACCTAATTAGAGCGCTAGTATTTCTGCAATAATTAAAACATGTCTTTAAAGTAAACTTGTTCGCATAACCATGCTCTTTGTATCTTTTATGTGTTACATATAGAAAATTGGAATATTCTATGAATACCTCTGATAGACTATTGTTTATGAGTTCTTTAGATAATTTATTTAAATACCTTTGGAATTTTATACTATCAATTAAAGGGGTAATAATGTTTTTACTTGTTAGGAAATTTATTAATGTTGAATAGTGACTAATGCTCATTTCATTAATCAAGTTTTCAATTGAATCAAACGTGATATCATGAATCTCAGTACCTAAATTATCTAAAGTTAAGAAAATATATATGTGATTTAGAATGATAATATAAGCTGAAAATGATGTTCGGTATTTAAGCAATGTTATGAGATATTCGCTCAATAGATTTCTATAATTATTATCTTTTAATATCACTGTTGTATTTTCTACAATTTCGACACTCTTTTTTTTATACCAACAGTTACTACAGAGTTGTTCGCTATGATAAAAATACTTTGTAATATTACCGCATTCACGGCATTTACCCTCCAACTTTCGATAACAGTTATGGCAAATGCTTTCGTTATTATCAGTTCTTGCAGCATATCCTTCCTTGTGACAGATTGAGCAGATTTTTTTTGGCAAGTACAATCTGTCATAACAGCTTTGACAAATATCACTTCCATTTATTTGTTTTCTAATGATACCTTTAGATCCACAGATTGTACATACCCTTTTAGGACGATAATAGCTATGATAGCAAGCATCGCATATCATCTTTTCACCATCGATTTTAGATATTCGTGTAAAATTGCCACATATAGCGCAGATATACTTAGGACGATATTTTATATTATAGCAGGAAGGACATATACTCTTACCATCAATTAGTAGTGCAGTACGGCCGACTATTCCGCACTCTGAGCAGACTCTTTCAACATGATAATACTTAGCATAGCATTTGTAACATATGTAATCCTTTCCTATACGCTTTGCACTTCTTGATTCTTCATTACAAATAAGGCAAATATGTGTTGGAGCATAATATGTTCTATAACATTTTTGACATACGCTATTCTCATTAATTTTCTTTACGATATGCCCATAACTTCCACACAATGAACAATTCATTTTAGGTCTAAAAAATAAGTTATAGCATTTCGTACAATAATATTTATCATCAACTATCTTACGTACTATAGATAACTTTCCGCAATTACTACAAATTTTTTGAGGTCTATACTTCTTTTCATAACAATGACTACAAACCAATGTATTATTAGCAATTATCTTCCATATAATTGCTATATTTCCGCAGATACTACATTGTTTCTGTGGTTGAAAATATTTTCTGTAACAACTATAGCATATCTTCCCTTCATCAGAGTTCTTTGCAATGAAATCTGTAGCACCACATAAAATACACATAGCTTTTGGCCTGAAGTATTTATTATAACATGAAGAACAAACATCTTTATCATCAACCTGCATGGATATTTTTTTGAACTCATTACAAACATTACACTGTCTTCTCGGTCTATATAACTTGTTATAACATGAATTACATAGCGAGTCTGTACCATTTTTTTTCTTAATTATTGATAGCTCTCCGCATACTGAGCAGCATTGTTTTGGCCTGTAATATTTATCATAACAACTATGACAAATATTTTTTTCTCCTTCCACTTTCTGAACAGTCCTAAAATTTCCACAAACACTACAGGTTTTTTTAGGCTGGTAATACTCAGAATAACACTTTTTACATACGTACTCGTTTTCTTTTACTTTCTTATATGGTTTAGAGAGATTTTTGCATAAGGCACAGTATGAAGATTTATTATTCAAATCTTCAGTTGAGTTCAATTTATCCATTAACACTCTGTACTTCCTTTAATAAAGTTGTAATACTTAACGGCAGTAATAGCTTGTATTTTAAAAAGCTTCATTAATAATGAAGGTTGGAATATACCATTAGTCATAGCATTATTTATTGCGGTATAACGTAGTTGTGTAGCAGTTACACTAAATCTTTTTAAAATCTTATGAACTGCTGTAATTGATAATGCCTGATTATAATATCTACCAGGGAATAGAATACCGAATTCATTTTTTATAGAGGATAAATATTCTTGTATTATTGGTGATACTACTGCCGGGAGTCTGTGGGCTACGTCATTATAATCAAAAATAAGATAATTATTTTTCTCATTTATATGAAATTGCGATTTTTTTACTAGTTTTAGCTCTTCAACCCTTATACCATAGATTTGCATTAATAGTACTAAAGTTTTATCTCTCAATGATATTGAACTATCTTCTAAGCATCTTTTCAATATTCTTATCTGGATTAACTCGTCTACTCCTAAAGGGAAATTAGATCTATTATACAATCTATTTATTGTAAGCTTTCTGAAGACTAATCTATCGTCATTTAAAAACCTTATAAAGTGGGATAAATTGTTTCTTTCATAAGGTTTAATTCCTAAGTATGCCTCTACAATATTGTTATCCATTTGTCGAAAGCTCTTAATGTCTTTTAATTTGCTAACTGTCATCGAGAATCTTATACATGATTGAAAGTAAAGGTAACATGTATAATAGCTAAATCGGGTGTCTTTGCCAGACCAACCTTTTTCGGAATAGGCTTTAACCAACTTATTCAAATGTTCTTTATAAAGAAGTAAAACTTGTGTTAATTCATGCGGTAAATCATTTATTGACTTTGCTAAACCTTCAAATAGTTTAATATTAATATCAAAATTATCAATCATACTTTTATCAAGCATAAATAAAGACAAATCATGTAACATCATTTTGCTCTCAGAGAATTTATTTAGTAAAGAAAGAAAATCAGCATTTATAAGAGAAAGTTTATTGTTTCTATATGTACTTTCCAAGCAATCGAGCATACTTAAGTTAGGGATGATTAAACGAAAAACAGATTCTGGTTTCTTTTTAAACATCATATCGTTTAAATACTCATTAAAGATTTTTTGAAAAGAATCATGCCATAGCCTATTATTAATGAGTAAAGCAATTTTCATTTTATAATAACAATCTCTACAATATGGTAAACCTTTAATATGGGAATGAATTTGGTTTTGCATGTTATTGCATAGAGTGCATATATTTGATTTTAATTTAAAACAATTTGAGCAGATTACTGAACCATCATTATAAATTCTTTGTACGTTGTTAATTTTGCCACATACAGAGCAAACATACTCTCTTGTGTTTATATCAATTAGGTTAACTTGATTTAGTCTGTTTTTTTCATAACACCTTGCACAAATATTCTCATGATTATGTTTATAGAGTGATTTGATATTCCTACCGCACAATGAACACTGGTTTGTTGGAGAATAGCATTTAATGCATATTTTATTTTCTTCATTATTAATCGCCAAAATCTCTAATTTGCCACATATTTCACATAAATATTTAGTTCTATAATATTTGTTGTAACAGCTCACACAAATATAATCTGAAGTATTAGTTCTTAATGCAGAGTGCGAATTCTTATTGCATATTACACAATTGTTTTTTGGGCGTTCATAACAACTTTTACAAATTGGGCTGCCATTTAGTCTTTTATGTACTCTTGCAATAACCCCACACTGTAAGCACGGCTCATTTGGATACTTATGGAGTAATTGATAACAATATGTACATAACCCTTTAGCTTTATGTTTGTGATCTGCAGTACCACAATTAATGCAACTAATATAATTCTTTGACCAATTAATTAGATCAGCCATTTACTTTATTACTCCACCTTTAGGTCCTAATATGCTTGCGGGGATATTGATAAAGTCAGATGTTTTTTTAGGTTTTGGGCCTGGCTTTATACCAAGGTTTTCACCAGACACTTTTACCAGACTTTCTATGGTAATGTTAGAAGGAGTGTGTACCATTATTTCAGATGAAGAACATTCAAGAATATCACATAATGCATCTAGAACTTGTGTGTTAATTCTATCTGGCATTTTTTCAACTATTCTACTCACCATCGAAACAGATATATTTATTCCATACGCGTTTAAAAGCTTTGTTAAGTCAGTACATTTCCATATGCCCTTCTGAGCCATTCGTTCTTTTAACTTCCATTTAAAACTCAACTGTTTCACCTCCATTCAGTTTTTAATACAAGTAATCATATAAATGATTATTTACTAAACTTGTTCCACTTTGTTTATATATAAATGTAAGAGATATATCTTTAAGTCTTAATAGATCAGCAATATATAACTGACGGAATATATATAATGAGAATAATTTATCTTTGTCGGACAAGTACGAATTATAGTATTTTAACCTATGATTCAAATAGCATTTTGATATTGGTTTGTTTGTTTCTGTGGTGAAAATGAAGTTACTAGGATTATTTACTTTAGATATATTCCTCTTTAAGAACATTTCTATTTCCGCAAAAGCATCAATAAATATAGGATATATTATTCTATTTCTTCCACATTCATTAATGAGGATACATTTAAATAGTTGTTCATTACTATTAATATCTATGTCTTCATACTTCAACATCAAAAGTTCATTTGGGCTAAGGCCATATGAATACATAATTTGAAAAGCTACTTTATCTCTATTTATAACATCAGGTATGGTTGAATTATGTGCATATTTCCCCTTTAATTCTTCAAGTATACCCCAAAAAGATTTTAATTGATTGAAAGAATACCGGTCAAATTGCTCATGGTATATCATGTTAGATATTCCCCTTTTCCAGAAGTTTAGATATTTGTTTTTCGGTAACTTTATTTAATTGGTTTCTAATAAATATATCCGATAAATGAGTATACAGCTGTGTGGTTGCTAGATAACTATGACCAACTTGTTCTTGTATAAAACGAGGGCTAACATATGCATTCTCAGATAAATGGCTTATATAACTATGCCTAAGACAGTGCGTAGAATAGTTGTTATTAGGTAATCCAGCGGATCTCAAGTATTCTTTAAAATTCCTAGTGATTGATTTTGGGCTTAGTCTTACACCTCTTTCAGATACAAATAGGTTATTAGAGTCATCAAAGCCGAATTGTGGTCTTACATTTTCGAAGTACCATTTCAAGCATTGAACTGCTTCATCTGAAATTGTCCATACTATTCGTCTCTTTGGTGGGCTACCACTGCTTGACTTACCATATCTAACAACAATTCCCCCGAACTCTCCCCAAATTGGTTTATTTGGATTATTAGTAAAATCTGTAGTATCTAACATTGAAGTTTCATTTGCGCGTAATCCATAATTATATATAGTCATATACAAAGCTTTGTCTCTTTGAAGTATCTTAAGACTCTTTGTCTTATTTATGAAAGCAAGATAAATTTGTTCATCAAAGTAACTCCACAGAATCTTGATTTGATCCTTGGTGAATGCTGTGCGCTTTTCTTTATTTTCATCTTCCACCTTATGGGGTATAAGATTGACAGCTGAACAAATTTGAACAGGTTTTTTACCGAAATTTTTAATACATAATTCATTGAACATAGTAGAGTCAATAATATATGCTTGGAATCTAGCAATTATACGTTGCTTATGCCGCTGTGTTGCCTCGCAATTCTTTTTAATACTATAAAGATAAGCAGACCAGTCTTCAAAATCATCGGAACTCCATTCCCAAGGATATAGGCTTGTGTACTCAAAAAAATTATTTATAACGCAGATCTCATTACTATAAGTACTGGGTTTTAATGCTCTGGACATCATTCTGTTTTTATAGCCTTGTAGCATTTGCTCATATATAGTTTCCTCCAAATACTTAGCTTGACTATCAATAGTATTCATCGCAGCTTCAGTATTTGATATAATTCTAAATCTATTTTTCTTTTCTATACTCATAGGATCACCTTATCATCAAAGTATAATGAATTGCATCTAATGCAACTAATCATATTTATTTCCAATAATGATTGATTTATACAGTCAATACATAGCATTTTAGAAATAAAGTGTAAACTAGAGCATTCTTATCATAGATAGCTGCAATGTTTTATTATAAAGGCTTATCGCGAATATTATTAAGATTATTTGAAAAAGTCTAATTGCATAAGTAGTTTACTATATAATTTAATAGAGCTAGAAGAGTAGAAATGAGGTGAGAAAATGGATTGGAAAGTATTTAGGGAGCAATTAGTATCTAATTCAGAAGTAAAGGAGGAATTAGACAATAATAGTTTGTTGTATGAGATTGTATATCAAATCATCCAATCAAGAATCGAAAAAAATATGACACAATCAGAATTAGCAAATACCTTAGGGGTTGAAGTATCCGCAATAGTTGAGTTAGAGTCTGGTGATAGTTATCCTAATATTGAGTTTCTTAGGCAAGTTGCAAAGGTACTTCACAAGAAGCTCAATATTACATTAACTACTATATAAACTACATTTCAAAGAATACAATGGGTATGTTTGTAAAAGATAGGCATTCGGTGATGCCTATCTTTTGTTTTAGATAAGTGTTTTTTTAGTCACAAATATTATGAATTTCAATTAAGTTCTGTACTTAGCGCTATATGCTTCAGAAATATGTGCATAGCTCTCCCCAATATACCATAAAGATGAACTAAATATATGGAATATTATGTTTATTAAGGAGGTATATGTAACTTAATGTAGAAATATGATATGTAGTATATTGTTAGAAATATTCATTGCTCTTCAAATGGAGGTATATTATGACTGATAAGGTTGCCAGAAGAGAAAGATATAGCGCTGATGAAAAAAATGAAATAGTTGAATATGTAAAAGGAGCATTACAGAGTGGGCAGAAGAAGAGACAATTAGCAGAACAATATGGAGTTAACGTTAATACAATCAACACATGGTTAAAACTGTATGAGCAAAATGGAGTATTTGTTGATGATGGTAGTTTTGATGCAACACCAAGTTGGAGTGGATACCAATATCAAGGGAAAGTTGCTCTTTATGTAATATTAAAAATCATTAATGGAAGATATCCATTGGTGAACTCTTGTGATATATGCAAAATAGTATTAGAAGACATTGAGGACTTTGTAATTAAGAATAGATATGATGATAATATTGTTTATTCAATACACCAGGTCAAAGCGCATAAATCAAAACTACCGTCACATTATCACAACGCTATATCAAAAGTCGTTAATAACATTAGCATACATAACCCACAAAAAGGATTTCTACATATAATAAACTCTGTACAGTTTGATAAACATGATAAAGATAAAATAAAAATGATGTTGAAATTAAATGAAATTGACTTTGAACGATACTACAAATTATTTTCTGTCTTTGAATATAATACTGATAGCTCAATAAAAGATCATTGTTTCATAGATGAAATTGAGGCAATGATAATTAAAGAAATTGACCAATATGCTGACAAAAGGGGTATTACTTGTGACTCTGATGTAGTTTATCTATATCTCTTAGACTTTATCGATAAACACATATGCAAGAGACATAAATGCATAATTGAAGAGCTAGACAGTGTTGAGGCCATTACTACATGCGATATTTGTAATACTATTACTAGAGTTAAAGAAAATAATTTTAAAAAGGACAATATATATTGGATAAGTCATTTAAAGCAATATTTTCATTTGAAATGTATTGAGCATATCAATAACTACATAGATTTGATAAATAGTAATGACCCTGATATTATGCTTGAGAGAAAAAAGCTCGAAGAGGAAATAGAATCACTAGAATATTTCATTGATAGTATACAGCATAACTTATCGGATGCTGAGTTTGTTTACTTATGTCGCACACTCACACCACATGTTATTATTAATAACAGTATTTTAGATGAGCGATCATTTAAAGAATTAATTAACTGTAATGGTTTAAAAGATGTTTTTTTGTATTTAGTTCAGAAGTTTCTAGGTAGGAAATATATATATGAGGGACAAGCTATATTTAAGGTACATGGTAAACATTATTTAATAACTACTATTGATAGGTCTGTAGACAGCGAAGTGGAAAAGGTAGTAAAACAAGAAATTGCTATGAACATTCTTAATAATAGTATAAATCTAGATAAGTTATATGAAATAGATTCTATAATAACTCATCATATAAGTATGAGTTCAATTGGTGATTATGCCCATAAGTTTAATGACATAAGTGAAATAGTCAGCGTAATACCAGAAGAGGAAGCAGAGCGAGAAAAGTATGAATCACGAATTATGGAAACACAGAAGATTAGAGTAATAGATTTAAATACCGCAAAAAAGGAGTTGCTACAGTGAAGGATTTAATTACTAATATATTCGACGAAAATGGATTTGTATTAAAGTTTAATGGAATAGTACATGAAAGACCTATATGCCTTTTTTCTAGTGATTCTAAGAGGAATATTAAAACGGCACATTATTTAGTTATATTCATTGATGATATAAACAATTTAACTAGAAACGATATAAGAAAAGAATTAACACAAGATTTTTATAGAATTGAAGGTAGCATTGATACTACAAAAGAAATGAATAAGAATATATATATCCTGGTATGTGCAAAAGCATTAGATCTGGAAAGGGATATAAAGCTGAACGATAGTATAAAAAAAGCAATTTTCGATATTGAGGAAGATCCATATTCATTCAAAAAGTATGTTTTACCATACACAGATAAGGGTGTAAAAGATCTACAAGAAGAAATAGCGAAAGATAATTATAGTATTAATGATACTCTTTATAGGTTGATAAACAATTCAAGTGAATTTATGAAATTCAAAAAAAACATATATGAATCAACGGCATATGAATTAGCTATGAAACTCTTTATCAAGCTACCATATATGAAGTTTGATGTTATAAAAAAAGAGATGAATGATCTATCTGAAAATATAAGTTTAGGGATCGCTCAGATAGGTAATGAAGAAAGGTTATTAGTAAACCAAATAACCCAATATAGTTTAGAGAGTATAAAGACACAATCTCGCCTAAGTGATGAAGATATTCTTAAAATGATAGGGGTGAGCAAATGAGTGGGTATCGTGTAAACAAAGTATATATAGAGAATTTTAAACTGATTGATAAAGTAGAAATTGACTTTGAAAAATCAGATTTGATTGTATTTGATGGACCTAACGGGTATGGGAAAACAACCACTTTTGATGCAATTGAGCTAGCTCTAACAGGCTGTATAAAAAGGATTGAAAGCAACTGTGTTATTAATAAAACTAAAGGGTTTGAACATTTTCTATTTCATAAGGATGAAAATAAAGCAATTATTATACAGGTAGAGCTTGTATCTGATAATGATAGAATATCAATTGTAAAACGATTTGATCCTCAAAAAGTAAATCAGTCTATGGAGAAACGACCGGATTACTGGGATGGATTTGATACATATTTAATGAAAGATTATATAAACCCAGATGATATCACAGAGAAGCTAAAAGGCTTACAAACGGTAGACAGACAAAGTGTCAGTGGCTTTTTTCATAAGAACCTAAATCGTTATTATGACCTATTTTACTATATGCAACAAGAAGATCATACTAGTTTTTTAAGAATGGAAGAAAAAGAAAGGCATGAAAGAATTGAGGATTTGTTTGATACAGACAAAGAATTGGAAGAAAAAGAAAAGGTTGATGAATTTAAAAGACGCTTAGAAAAGATTAGAGATGGTATTCAGCAAGAAGTTAATGAACTTGCTACCAAGCTAAATGAGATTGAAAGCCCAAGTATTAATGCTTTAGAAAGCAATTTAAGATATGTCAATATTTTAAAGGAACTAGATGTTATTCAGGAATGGGATAAAGAAGATTTTATTCTATCAAAAGAGAATAAAGAGAAGATTGAGAAAAGCTTAAGTGATTTAGAAAGGTTTATTGAGTATTCAAGTAGTTATCTAAATTCGCAATTTAATAAAAATTTAAATGTTTTTATTAATGATGAAAAACTAATTAGAGAAGCAATAATTATTGGTAATTGGATAAATAGTTTTGATGATATTGATAATATACACTCAACACAAATGACTTTAAAAAAATATAGTGAAAATTTAAAAATCGAAAACATAAGAACAAGCATTAAAGATAGTGACATAGATAAGCTTGAGCAGCTTGTAGGTGGAGAAACTGACTATGGATTAATTAAATCATCGATGCAAGGCTTAAGAAGTAGAGAAGAATACTCGAGTTCAATCTCTAGAACAATTGATGAGCTAAATAAAGCAAGAGAGGCTATTACGGATAAATTTAATAAAGTTGCAGGTTTAGTAGATATTAAAAAGTCGCAATGTCCACTGTGCGGATATGATTGGAATGGACATAGTAAGCTGCTAGAACAAATTACCAAGGAGACATCTATCTTGGTTGGGTATCTAGATAATAATATGAAATCTATTGAAAGTGACTTGAAGAACTTATATGAAACTCATGTTATTAAATTAATTGGAAAAGTTAACGAGAAAGTTGTTTCGTTGGGCGAACCTATAAATATAGACTTTTATAACCAAGTTAAGACGACTTATAAGAGTAAGGATTTAATAAATCAATTCCTTAATTGGTGTTTGGAGAATAAGATAAAGGTTAATGAGTATTTGAACGAGAAGCAAGAGAAGAAAGATGTTTCGGCTATAGATATATTATCCTTTAAGAACTATCTGAAAGGTTTTTATAAAGATATTGATAAAAATTATGATATGTTAGATGAAAGGACTAGCTTTGATACCATATTCAATAGTATCTTTAAAGGTAATAAACAGAATATTACTAAACTAAGATTAGATAAAGTGGGAGAAAAGAAAGGGTATTTGCTTTATAAATACTTTTCATCTAATGAGGAGAAAAGGAAAAGGATAACAGAAGAAATTTCATGTATGAAAAGCAAACTAGATGCTATTGAAAAATGGATTGGTAACAAAGGAATGAAGGCAAAGGAAAAAAGTCAGAGACCTATATACAAAATTACCTCAATATATGAGACAGAAATATCAAAACATTGGAGAAAGCTAGTTACTGATGTTGAAATACCATTTTACATATACAGTGGGAAAGTTATACAGACTTATCAACGCGGTAGTGGAATTTTTTTGCAGGATCCTAAGTCAAATAAATCAGATGCTTTAAGGTTCCTTTCTGATATAGATAATGATCATGATATCGTACATTCAATGAGTTCAGGACAACTCTCGGCTATGATCATTGCATGGGTGTTAACTCTAAATAAAGTATATGGGAGGAGCTCTGGCGAAGATAGCTTAAGTATTTTATTGATTGATGATCCCGTGCAGACGATGGATGAGATAAACATGGCTTCGTTAGTAGAACTTTTGAGGAACGATTTTTCAGATAGGCAACTTATAATTTCAACACATGAAGATAATTTCTCTAGATATATTCGATACAAATTTCTGAAGTATAATCTTAAAGAGAAACGAATCAATGTAAAAGATATGCTCAATAGTTAGGCGATATATAATATTTACATATACTAATGAGGTTGTACCGTAGGGAATGGTTTTAACCATTCCGTTATCAAAAACCACTGATAGATTTTGATAAATTGTTTAAATTATTATATTATTTCTGGATTACGATTGATTCGATATTTTCGACTGTTTTCAGAACGGATATGAACGGTTCCTTACAATTTCGTAGCATAGAAAGTTAGTGAAGGCCAGGCATTCAACAAATGCCTAGCTTTTCTCTTTTGAAAGAGTTAAGCCATTACAGTAAATATGTTCTTATCTTCAGTACATGGTACTCAAAGCTTACAAATCAAAGGAAAGGTTAACGTAATTTTGAATTAGCAGAGTATATATAATTGCAAAAACTATATACTCAAAGTGAAATATTTGGAAATTATGGTATAATTAAATAAAATTATGTTTCCCCAAAATGATTTTTGTAGTAAGAAATGTACTTTTAACAATTATTCCATTTACAAGTTTATGTGAATGGGTAGAGAAACAATAAACATCTTAAATACAAACCCAACTCTCAAAGAAATATTTGTCAAAATGGGATAGATATGATGATTAATCAATTCCTTAGCGCGTAACTAAGCAGGGGGCTTCGCTTAAGGCGAATAATAGGAATTTAATCAGGAGACGCACGTTTACTTGTGTTCATGAAAAAATCAATATTTTAATAAAATTTTTTTGAATAACGAAAAGGAGTATATCATGGATATAATTGATTCAAGATTATACAAAGTACTTGTCGAAAGAGGAAGTGATTTTCAGGCGAGTATAAAAAGCATATTCAATTATGCAAAAGACTTATTACCACAAGTGATAAACATCTTTTCTAACTATACTCAGCATGATGTGGATCATTCAATTATGATCACAAACTATATGTATGATTTCATCGATGATATTACACAAATGAATGACTTGGAAATAACAATGATGATATATTCTGCATTATTGCATGATATTGGAATGGTAGTTACAGGCAAAGAGATTGAAAGGATTAAGCAAGGTGATTCCAATATTATTGAGTGCAAATATTCTGTAGTCCTGCATGCACTAAAAGACGATAAACTTGCCTTACAAGAATGCATTAGGCCTATCCATGCTAAGAGGTCTGCTTATCATATCGCGAATATGGATGAGCAGCAACAATCTTGGTTTTTACTTCCCAATAGTACTAGTATATATTTCTCTCAAGACATTCAAAAGATTTGTCAATCTCATAATGAATCATTTCAATGGTTGAAAACTGAACTAGATCAAGATAATTATAAAGGCAGTTATTCATATAATTCACAGTATATTGCATTATTGTTAAGATTGTCAGATTTGTTAGATATTGATGAAAATAGAACGCCTATGTATCTATATCGGTTAATTGATCCTGAAGGATATGGCGATTTGGAATGGCGTCAACATTTTATAATTGCAAATACACCTAAAATATATATAAATGAAATTACAAAGCAAAAAGTAATAAGGTTATATGGTGAAAGTACTGATCCCAAAGTGCATAGAAAACTATTAAAATACATTGATTATATTAATCAAGAATTGCTGGATGCAGTTAATTTGTCAGATACCTTTCAAGATAAAAAGTATGCTATTCAATTTAAAACAAATGTAGAAAATAAAATTCAAACTAAAACATTTACTTTTTCTGATTTTAGACTTGACTTGGATTATAATGCGGTAACTAAGTTATTGATGGGTGAACATATATATGGAGAAAAGAAATATGGGTTAAGAGAACTTGTGCAAAATTCAATAGATGCTTGTATGCTTATGAAAGAAGTAGCCCAAGAACAAAAGGATTATCAGTTTGAAAAGTATAAACCTTATATTAATATATGCTTTAATAGGGATAAAAAAGAGGTTATGATTACTGATAATGGTGTTGGCATGTCTTTGGATATTCTGAAAAAATATTTCTTAAATGTTGGAGTTTCTTATTATTCTTCAAACGAATACAAGTATAAAGGATATGTCTATAATCCAATCGGTAATTACGGAATAGGATTTCTTTCATGTTTTATGCTTTCAAGAAATGTCAATGTTCAATCTAAGCGGTATGATGATCATAAGCTTAATAAAATTGAACTTGAAATGAATAGTGAATATATTTGTCTGACACAAGAGCAAAGCACTAGAATGCAAGGAACAGATATAGTATTAGAATTGGAGCAGTTTGCAGAAGTCTTTCCGAGTGTAAATAAGACTAAAGAATTTATAGAACTTAATTTTGTTGATTGCAGTATACCAATAAAAATATTGAATTATGAAAATGGTAATACTACAGAGATTTTATGCCAATTAATTGGTCTAAAAGAAAATTCAGATACTATTGCAAGACTAGATAAATATCTAAATAATATTGAAGGGTATGTCGAGCTGAATTGTAAAGCTATTGGATGTGTAGGCACGTTAGAAGATCTGGAAGGTGATACAAGTTACATATATATAAGTGATGAAGTAGGGCTCGTTGAGGAATGTGAGATAGAGTTCAATATAAATGATTTCGTTCACGATGGTCAGATAGCTTATCTTAAAATACCTATCATTTCTGATGAATTGTCAGATAGATTTAATAATTATTTAGATGTTCTGGATTATTTTGATGAGGCTATAAACAAATTAAAAGATGTGGATTATTTAGAGATATTTTGTGCAGATGAAGATGAATTTGAAGAAGGAACAATGGGTAGCCCTAACGATTCAATAATTGGAGAATATCTTTTTAGAGATCTATGTAACGAGCATGGCCATTCTTCAAACTCACCAACTCGTACAGAAAAGGTTAGCCGATGTGTTATAGATGATAATATTGATAAAGTATTACCATACGAAAAGTCTAAAGGATTTGGTGAATATTCTTGGAATAGAACAGATAAGACATTTATAAAAAATGTTTTTGTCCCGGATTTTTCAATTTCGATGCCTAATATCGTTGATGGAATAGTCTTAAAATCAGCACTTTTTAACATTAAAAACAAAGCTATAATACCTAATGTATCAAGAAACAACGTGCAAAAACTTGATGCTGAAAAGTTTTCATACGCCGTTGGAAAGGCCACACATCTATGGGTTTTAGATAATGTAAAACTTAACTCAAGTGACAAAATCCTATTAAGAAAATTTATAGACAAGTGTTATTCCGAAACTAATGAATTTATAATATTATAACTACTTTAGCTTTAGCTATGGTAAAGAAGTATATGGTGTCAGGTACAGTACTTTCACATATAATCTGTATTTATTGTAGTCTATTGATTAAAACCATTAAACAAATAGAGGTGAAAATATGAAAAGCGAAATCAAAATAAATGATGAGGTTAAGATTATAATGACTAGAGATGAATTCGGATATGAAGATGTCTTGGAAACATTAGATGATGCTGAGTTTGTTAGGATTGTAACATACAATATTTCTAAAGAGAGCGACGATTTGATAAAAAAACTAGAAGCATTTCCTGTAGATAAAGATGTAATAATTATCACTAATATACCTGGTAGGTTTAAAACTTATACTAGTTCTTTTGCTCGAAAAAAAGCAAAAGATACAATAGATACATATATTGAACGTTTGAATCCTGAAAAGTATGATGCTGATATAAAGACTTTTTTTAATTTTGGAAACCACTCAAAGATTATTATGACAGATAAAGCAGCTTATATTGGATCTGCAAACTTTTCAGATGAAAGTAAGCATAATAATGAATGTGGAACAATAATAAAGGATAAAAGAGTGATAAAAGACATCAATGAAATATTTGTTCAAATGCAAATTGATGAAGCTGTGCCATATTACTCAAGTAAGTTCATGAAAACATACGTGATGATATCAAATCTGCTGACTCAAGCTGAAATATACTATGAAGAATTTCATTATAGCTTCTATGCAGATTCTGGACATCAACATCACGGCAGAGGAGATGAATATAGAGGATTTGATGCAGTTTTATCGCCAATTCTTGTTGAAAACTTAGAAAATCTTACATATAGCATAGAAGAAGTTGTAGAACATTTAAATGAAAATTATATTTATAATGATATATTTGAGGGGTTAGACCTAAAGATTTGTGAAGATATTAGAGAAAGAGTGGAACCTAATTCTAAGTTAGAGGAGTTCTCTAGATTTGATCCACAAAATAAAATACAGGAGCTGTTCGAAGAACATTTAATGGAAGGAAATTCTGAATCTGTAGATGATGCTGCACAGCAGGCTGTTAATGATGTTGGTGAAATAAATATGGAACTTGCAGAAGCAATTTATGAAGCTGCATTAGAATGTCATGAGAGGTTAAGAGCGTTATACGAGTTTTTACTTGACTTATTAAGGAAAGTTGAGACAAAGCGAAGTGTTAATTCAGCTTTAGATAATACTTAAGTAAAGGACAAGGCTAAAGTTAGAGGGAATTGCTATGGGCACTGTGCTTGCACGGTTTATGCGCTATATGGCTACGCGATTAATGTATCATTTCGCACTTGTAATATATTGAGTGTGTAAAGAAATAGGAGAGAAGAAAAGGCTAGCGGTAATGCAATAAACGCTTACTTGGTAAGTTCTGCAGAAAATAACTAACTGCCATCTCTGGTATTATAGACTATGCTTGAAAGGAAGAATTCTGTGAAGTGTATTTATTCTAATAGAGACATAGATGATAATAGCATAAGTAAAGAGCATATTATTCAAAATGCACTTGGAGGAATTTATGAATCAACAAGTATTTGTTGCTCAAGCTGCAATAATCTGGTTCAAAAATATATTGATAAGGATTTCTGTAAAATTTTCTCTACAGTATTAACTCAAATCCCGAATTTAAAAAAGACTAGTAGAACGGAATTACCGTCATGCGAGGGAATGGCAATGTGTCCAGATGGTAAAGTATATACTGTGACAATCAAAGGAAAAAAGGTCGTCGACTGCCTTCAATTGAAGAAGGAACTTAAAAGGAATTTAGCAAAATCAGAGTTGGAACAGTTGCATATTTTTTGCTATTATTTCAATTTGGGCAATGAAGAATTTATTAATGGTATTTGCAAAATTGCATTTAACTATGCAATTGATAAAGGAATTACCTATGATAAAATAAGTCACATACTTAGCGTTACAAAAGAGGGAGATAAGATTTCAAATATACAATTCAAAGCGCCGCTTATTCCATTTATTCCGTTAAATGCTTTCGACCACTTTTTGGAATTAGAAACAGAAACTGAGCTGTATCACAATTTGATACTATTTAGCTACGATGCATCGCTGTGTTGCTATATTGATTTATTTAATACATTTCAATTTTATGTTGTTCTCTGTGACGATTGGGAAGGCGATGATGTGTATGAGTCATATTTCCAATTAATTCAAAAAATTGATAGGACACTTCCAGAGTTTACGATAAACCGGAATAAACATATTATTAATATTGCAACTTTATATGGTATAGAACCTACCTATGATCTTAAAAAACTTTACAAAAATGTACAAACTGTTATAAATAAAGTGCCATATGAAAAAAACATGGGAGAATATCTGACTAGAAAACTCTCATGGCAATATCTAATATCGGATTGCAAAGAAAAGATATTGGATGATATGGCAAGCATGTTATTTTATTTTGACGAGGATGACATTCTTATACAAAATAGGTTTAGAAAATTCGTACCATATATTGATAATAAAACAAGAGAGTATAAATATTGCTTGTATCCAGATTGGATTGTAGTGCAGGTGCAAAGTGGACTGAATATCCGAGGATATACTTTTGAAAAGTTTGAACGGTTAACAAAATATCTAATAAATATAAAAGAATAATAGATTAATATGGATGGTAACTGTTCAACGGCGTGATAATTAATACTCGTAAGTTGGGTGTCGACATCAAAAACACTTTTTCAATATTATAAAAGCAATGGAATAATAAAGTAGTACGCTGTACAATGAGTGACATTATCAATGTATAAGATGTATTACAGTCTTGGTACATTATTTAAGGAAGGATAAAAGAATGAATAACGAAGAATATATCAGAAAACATAAAGAATTAATTAGTAAAAATGAAGAAGAAATATCTGAGCTTGATAAAAGGATTAGTGATATAACGGATGAAATGAGTATCGAGTATTTTGAAAATGAGCAAGAAGCAGCTTATCAAGACTATATTAGTAATCCAGGAAATGAGTTAGAAATACTAACTGAAAAAAAAGTAGCAAAACAAATAGAAATAGAAAAGCATGAAGCTGAGATTGAAAAAGAAAACTATAAGGCTATATATGAAAAAGAAAAACACAAATATAAGAATGGTATAGTCGCCTCTGATAAATCAACACCAATCGATTTACTATCTAGAAGAACTTATTCAAAAACATTAGCTGAATACATTTCAAATATAAATACTGAAACTCCTTTTAATATAGGGGTATTCGGAAAATGGGGAGAGGGCAAATCCGCTTTTATTAATTTTATTGAGGAAGAATTATACTGCTTAAATTTGACTTCACAAAATGAGAATAATTATTACATACACCCAGTAAAATATGATGCTTCAGAATATAGTGAGCAGAATAAAATATGGGCATCTATATTAAAAATACTATTTGACAAGTTTGAAGAGGAAAAAGGTATTAAGGCAAAGTTCACTTTTTCTTTTCATCGTTTCATTAAGAGATTTAGAAAGAATCTATGGAAATATATTTCTATGAGCTTAACAATCATCATTTTATTTATTTGGGGGTATTATTTTTATAAAGATGCAAATAATTTGTCAGAATTGAAGAAAATGATAGTTTATAGCTCATTGGGAATTATCCCTTTAATAATGAGTATCACTAATGTTATAATTCCATTTATTAAAAACCAAATTAAATTTATTAAGCCCTTGTCTGATAGAGTAGTGGCTAATGTAGATTTGCCAAGTTACGATAACGAATTAGGAATAAGGGAGAATATTAAAGAAGATTTAAAAGATTTATTGCACGTATGGCTAAAGAATAATAAACAGGGCAATGTGAAAATAGCAGAACATACAAAGAAGCTGTTAAAGCCTTCGTTAAAGATGAATCAAAGAAGAGAAAGAATAGTGCTTTTCGTCGATGAATTAGATAGATGTTCCGAAAAAGGTATAATTGAATTTCTAGATGCACTTCAATTATTTTTAGGAGTTGAAGATTTAGTCATAATTTTATCAATAAATTATAACTCTATTTATCAAGCTTTAATAGAGAAATATGATTATTTAAAGGGGGAAAATATCTCAGATTCAGAAAAGATCAAGTTCTGCGCAGGTTATATTGAAAAATATATTACTATTCCAATTTATCTGCATTATGAGGGTGATTATAATGAATATATTTATAGGCTATTTGAAAAAGCAGAGAATAAACTTATTTTCAATGATAATTTAGCAAAAGAAGCAGCGATCACTAATGATGAGGCGGCAATATATAGCCTAAACATATCTGAAAAGAAGGTATTTAGTAGTGAAGAAAAAGAGCTATTTGATAATATTATTAAAAGAGTTAATAAAGTAAAGCATATTACTCCAAGAGAAGTAAAGAGAATATTTAACATTATTATTTTGTTAAAACAGGTGACAATGACCCTAAATGAAAAATCAAATAATAATGAGAAAATCAGATTTGAATATCTCTTGAGATGGTTTACTTTTTCATATTTCTGTCCTAGATCTTCATTCGCTTTACTAGAGTATATTAAAATCGCACATGAATCAAGAAAACTAAAAAGCATTATTCCTCATTTCAGATCAGAGGAACCTATAAAGCAATTATTAAGTGAGGAAATATATGCTGAGATGTTATTATCTTGTCTGGAAGAAATTAGGCCGAATCAATTGAAAATTTACATGAAAGTTTCTAGCTATTTCATACTTGATGAAAGAAATTTTAAGTTGTAGTGACGGTTAAGAACATAACTAAAGGTAATAAAAACTCTAATAGAAAAACATTATTAAATCGTAGAAAATCGACATATGAAATATTATAGAAGAATTAAACAGATAGCTAGTGCCATAATATATCAATGCGTACTCAGCTAGCTATATATAAAATAGCGGATTTACAGGGCACAGGACCAATATGTCCGTTTTCTTCAGCAATATGTCCGTATCCCAGTATTCCCTTGCATAATATTTAGAAAAGTGCATATACTAATAGGTTTAAAAAGATAGGCATTCACAATGTCTATCTTTTATTTTGGGTAAGTTTTTTTATTGGTCACATATATTGTGCATTTCAATTAAGTTCTTAAGTTCTGTACCTGGCACCATTATTATTAAATAATCGAAATAGGAAGGTTATTTTTAGGAAGGTTATTTTAATTTCCCGACAAAGAGTATTAAATGTTGGTAATTGTAATAAAATGTCGACAATTATTACTATTAATTACCCCAGACTTATATGATAATCAAATAGAGGGACAAGCATAAATCTCCAAATTCAGACAATGTCCCTCAATAATGTAATTAAGTGGGGGAATATTATGATTACTGATGTAAATACCGTAAATATCAAGAAACTCATAATGCATGTACTGGACAACCGGAAACACGAATTAACTCAAAGTGATGCAGTAATAGAATTAGATTCCGAAGACGAATTTATTGATTACATTACAAATCATATAAAAAAATCAGTGAAACATTCGAAAAGACTTGCAGCAAAATTCAGAAAACCTGAGGAAAACTTAGCTAAAGCGCAATTTGAAAAGGTATTTGAAAACAATTATAACTTCATTGCTGTTTCAAAAGAATTGGCAAGACTGTTATATATACCAATGAGTAGTAACACTACTATTAATCCGGCTGACCTTGTGATTTGCTTATACGAAAATGAGATGGATGAACAAATTGTATGCTTGCTGTTGCTTGATTATAAGAAAAACTATTTTCATAAAGAGATTACCCTGCCGGATGGTTCAAAAAAAGTTACTTATTCAGGGGATATCACCAGTTTTCCACCAACGGGATCTGGGTTGAAGAAATGCTGTTTTGTAAAAAAGTATGTCGAGGGTGACGTTTATGACTTGCTGGTGGTAGACAGGAAGCACAAGGAGAATGCTCCTTTAATTAAGGTCACACAGTTTTTTAGTATTGGGCTGCTTGATAGCGAGCCTGCGATGGATGATACAGAAAAAACAAGGCGATTCATAAATAAAACTGTACTGTGGGTACAAAAGCATGTGGCGGAGAAAGGATTGACTAAAGCCCAAGTACAACAGATTCGTCAACTGGAGTTAAGATGCCTTGACATTGTAGAGGATGAGACTTGTGTGAATCTGGATGAATTCATGGAAAAAGCCATAAAAGATGAGACACTGAAACGAGCATATAGGGAGTTCCTTGAGAATGAAGGGCTTATAGACATCGAAATTAACATTGATAAAAAATATGTAGAGGTTAATGTAAACCGTAAGAAGATAATAACCGACAATGGCATAGAGATTAAAATGCCACTTTCAGTATACAGGAATAAGCAAGTATTTATTCAGGACCCTATAGGGGATGGGAAATATGATTTCAGCATAAAAAATGTAGAAGTTAAGCACGAAAGCATAGAAAAATAGTTTGTATAATATTATATAAGGATGGGGGTGATGTGATGGATCGTATTAACGACTGGTGCAGCAAAATAACCTCAAATTATATCGTTAACTTTAAGGAAGATCATGAAAATGCAATTTTTTACGTTGAAGTACATAGTTTACATGAACAGCAAGAGAAATTGAGTAATGATATCAAGGATGCTTTTGAGATATTTGGTGAATCAATGAGTGTGCTTCCACTAGAGAGCGTCTATAACTTGAATATTAATAGCATAGATGATGTAGAACAGGGACTGAGCGATTTCATAGAAAATCTGGAGTGTAGTGGCTTTACAAGCTGCAAAGTGCAGGTTAGTATTTCTAAGAAAGAATTAGTGCGGAAATATATTACTATGGATATCAAGCAATCCTATTCGATAAAGCTATTTTTCAGATTTGAGAACTTTCTTGCACTTGTACAGAACCACGATTATTCTGTATTAGAAAGCTCACTATTCAGAAAAGATATAGTAACGGTTGTGCTGGTTATGGATAGAGTATTTTTAGAATGCTTCAGCAGTCATTTAGTCATAATCGGTAGGCAAAGTGTAGAATATATTAATTCGACTCTAGATAGATTGAGTAGCCCCTTTTCTGAGTTAAGCAGGAAAGACTGTAAAAACATCATCACAGAAAGGCATAATCATTGTAGTTGGATCAATGGACCGGAATATCTCACACCTAACTTCTTTTTCTTCCAGGATCTAAGTAATGCACCTGATGAACTAGGAAATATACTGTGCAGACAGTTTACAAATCTCACTATACCTTATCTGGCATGTAATACTAAGGTGGATGAAGACGGCAGCATAACTTGTATTTTTGAGGGATATAGAAAAATCAAAATCCAGCTAAGTCGGGAAGATAGGGTATTTGATTTATCAGCAGTTGAGGCGCTGTATAATCTGTATGAGTGGATATACTCAGAAAAAATAACAGACAAAATAGGCATATTCAGACACGTATTGACCTTATACCTTAAAGAAGATCCTAAACAGAATTACGGCTTGTTTTTGGATAAGATTCAGGAGGTTAACAGTTCAACACAGTCGAATTATCAGATATACCTTAAAGAAAAAGTGGATATCTGGTTCGAAGAACGAAGAAAGGTAGTGGACTTCTTTCAGACAAAGGTTAGTGAAATATCAGGTGAGATAACAAAGATAACAGAGCTTATGAGTAAGAACTTGCTAACACTGATAGCTGTTGTAATAGCTTCCATGGCATCTTATGTAACAAATGGGCAGAAAGCAGTAATTCAGATTGCTTTTCTTGCATTTATACTATTTCTTATAGTGGGAACAATTTATTTTGGAGTTTTGAGCCAAATAAGCAAAGGGTTATTAAAAAAGGATATTGAACGGTTCATAGAATATACTGGAACTATTCTGCTGAAGGATGAAATCAGCATGATAGAAGGGGAAAGCATTACAAAGAGAGAGGAGCTTTTTGATGGGTATTTTTTAGTCTCAATATTGATAAACATTGTAATTGTTTTTATACTAATTATTGCATTGCTTAACCTGGATGTGTGGATAAGCTACTTTGCTCCTGCAAAACAATAGATGTAAAACGACTTGATAAAAAATAGGTGCTAGGTGCAGAGGTTATTAGGTTATTATGCTAGTCAAATTCAAAAGCTAGTAGATTAAGTAACAGTTTGTCAACTTATCAACTTACATAGTCATAAAAGCAGAAGGGACGGTTTTTCTGATTTTCGTCTATTAAAGCCAATATCGGAATTTCTGAGGGTAATATGGAAGTATCCCAGTATTCCTGTATATTATTTAAATAACTGCATATACTATTAAGTTTGTGAAAGATAGGCATTATTCCTCATGAGCCTATCTTTTGTTTTGTTTACTACTGTAATAATATGGTATAATAATACAGGATGACTTTACTGTGCATTCATCTTTAGAGCTTCTTGAATTAATTAAAAAAACAGAAAGTGTGAGTTTAATGCGGCAAATTAACTATGGTGACATTAATCGAGTGTTGTTAAAATCAATTAATCTATATGAAGATGATAACAATAAAGTGTTTAGTTGGGAATTCATAGAAGAAGAATTGAGAATTGAGCTAAATCAAAACTCTAGGAATTATATACTTAGTCAATTATATGGTGTATTAAGTTATAGAAATAACAAGTATATAAGTAGAATATTTGAGAGATACAGTAGTAAGAAAAATTATGATGAAAATGGAAAGATAAAATCGAACACTTTTAATCTACTTGAAATATGGGAGAGATTAGCGGAAAGATTTTTATTAATAAAGGATAATCTATATATCGAAATATCAAAATTTGAAGAATGGAAAAAGTATTTTCATGCGCTAGACGAAGACTTAATTGTATTAAATTATTTAGTAAGACAAAAGTTTTTAAAAATAAAACCTGAAATGAAGCATGTATGTAATTATATCGCAGGAATGAAAACGTTTATAACTCCATATGAACCACAAGTTAAAAAAATACTCGAAAAAGGTATTGCTATTCAACATGTTCACCTTACAGGCAGTTATCCAGCACCTTACTATTGGGTGGCCGTAATGAATAATAGAATTAATAACAAAAATATTTTATACTTTAATAATTTTAATCAAGATATCAGATATAATAACACTGAAAATGCACCTCTACTATCTAATTTAATCGAAATTGCTAAAATAATTAGAGTTATTTTATTTGAGTACGCTAAAAGAGTTATAGAAGATAATTTTGAAATCAAAAAAAGTAGCAGCGATAGATTGATAGAGGATTTTATAGGCATCACTAAGATAATTGATAATGGAATGATAATTGCAGAAGATAGAATATTAGAAGTTAATAAAAAAATATATGATTATAAATATGAATTAACTGATTATGCTTTTAAAATAAACAAAATAGCTTTATCTGAAAAAAGTGAAATAACTGCAAAATCATTATTTGGAGAAAGATTACTAATTTTTTATGTTTTATATTTCATTAATAATAAACATCATAGAGATAATCAGGTTTTGTCTAAGCTTCTGTGGATATACATACAAGTGAAAAACTCATTTTTATGCAAAATCCAACAACAAGAAGGTATTTCTGGATTTGATTATTTTGAATATACTCTGAATACTATAACGTGGAAAGAAAATGGAAGTGAAATTATAAACTTCTGCAAAGAAATTGGAGAATATTTGCAGGAATCAAAATCCGTAGTTAGACAAGAGTTTATGATTGCACCGCAAGAGAATGAAGAAAAGTATAACGAAATTATTAGAATCATTGCCACAATAAAAAAGACAATGAATGAAAAGTTATTGCCAGATTTATTGGAACTATATAAAGAAGTTAAGGTAGGAGTAATTATTCATTTTATTAAAAACGAAGGAGATTACTTGCGAGAAAGGTTAAATAGCAGTGAAGACTCATATAAAATATATCATTATAGTAAAAGAGATGAAAATATAAAAAATTATAATACTTTAATAAAATATAAAATATCTGATTCAACAACTGAAAAGGATAAAGAACTTCCTATAGTTGCGATTGATACAGCTAATAGAGAATTGTATTGCCCACCGGAAGTGTTCGGAGAAATATATAAGAGAATTTTTGAAGAAAACTTTAAGATAGAAAAAGAATATCAGTTTAAAGGAAAAACATTTCATGTTGGAGAAGATTTTGTTTCATTAGGTACTGGTTTAAGAAGAATATTTGAGGCTATTTATTATTTAAGTATAAATTCTGGTGATAGACTTGGACACTGTATTGCTTTGGGAATAGATGTAGATTTATGGATACATAATAATCCAACGATAGAAATAAATTTAATTGATTTATTAGATGATTACATTTTTGAATGGTACTTAATAACCAAAGAGACTAATTGTGAGAACTATTCTAGAGTAAATTGGCTTGAACGAAAAATTTCTGAGTATTCAATTAAGATATTTGGTGCAGCAATAAAACCTGAAGTACTTGTTGATGCATGGCTAAAGAGGGGTAGTATAACAAAGAATGATGGCAACTCATATGGAGATGAGGAGTCTATTCCATATTGGATAACATTACAAGGGGAAATTATGCAAAAAGAAATACGAAAAGGTACACATAATGTTATTCCAACTTTGGAATTATTAGAAATTCTTGCACAAAAGAATAATATTGAGTATGATAAGTCTAAATTAAAACTACCCGCTAATGAAGCAGAGAGAGTATTACTTGAGTACTTATATGATAAACATACAATTGATAAGTTTATAGAAATCGATAATATTGATACATTAGAAGAAATTGAAAGCATTAAAAATGTCCAGGAAACATTAATTCGATTAATAAAGGGAAAAGGAATAACAATTGAATCTAATCCAACTTCTAACTGGCTTATTGGGGGATTTGAAAGAACTTCAGATATTCCAACTGTCCAATGGATTTTCAACAATTATGATTTATCTTTTACAATTAATATTGATGATCCTGCTGTCTTTGGTAATTCCATAGAAAATGAATATTATTTAGTATATTCAAATCTTATAAAGGGGACAGAAAAACATAAAGGTTTTTCTAGAATAAAAGCTCTTGAAATAACAAATGAATTAAGATGTAATGGAATTGAATCAAGTTTTGTATAAAACCAGTAAAGGTGGAAAGCCGTTGGCTTTGTTAGAATGTATGCTACTTTACATGATGCTCTTTGGATAAATATAACAGCATAAGATGTATAATTGATATATATTAATAAAAAAGAAAGCATATCGAATTATAAAAAGTGTTATCGACAGATATCAGGGTTCTACACAAAGTAATGAAATTGAATGGATTAGCACAGTACTTACATATTAAAGTATATTTATATGTGTTTTCTACAAATACTTGTATCAAAACCAATATCGGAGTTTTCGAGGGTAATATGGGAGTATCCCAGTATACCTGTATATTATTTAGAAAAGTGCATAAACTAATAGATTCTGAAGATGGGTATTTTGATATACCTATCTTTTATTTTGTATGTAGTCTATATTTTTGTGGAAGATGCTTCATAGCTGATAAGTTGACAGCCTGGCACATAACCTTTTATAAAGGTATTGACCTAATGCTTTCAGGCTTTAACTGATAGCAATGGCTTATTATAAATTGCCTTAATGATTTCCTCTACACCAAGAGTTTTGATGGAAATATCAGCTATTTCGCCTAAATTGCTTATATTGGAAACAAATGAATTAATGTCAATAATAGAATTATCAAGAAGCAGTTCGGCTTCATAATCCGACTGCCTGTTAAGAACTGATACACCACTGAGATTTATTTCGCCGATAGGCATTTTCATTTGAATCTGCACAGTCTTTTTATTGCCTAAATATTTTTTGAGGCTACCTATGGAGTCATCGTATACCTTCATGCCTTCGTTGATAATGATTATTCTTTCAGCCAGCTTTTCAATGTCTCCAACATCATGAGTTGTCAATATAAAGGTTGTTCCGTTTTTATTCATATCCAGAATGAATTCACGTACATGTTCTTTTGAAATAATATCAAGACCAATTGTAGGTTCATCTAAAAAAATAATTTTAGGATTATGTAACATAGCCATAATGAACTCACATTTCATTCTTTCACCCAAGGATAAGCTCCTCGTAGGCTTCTTTATAATTTCGCTGACTTCAAAAATATCAACCATTCTGGACAAATTGGTTTTATAGTCCTCGTTGGAAATGTTATAAATAGCCTTGTTCATTTCAAATGAATCAATTGGAGGTATGTCCCATACAAGCTGTGACTTTTGACCAAAAACTGCACTAATCTGTGTTACATATTTTGCCCGGTGCTTATATGGAATATAACCTAGGACATTTATTTCACCGGAACTTGGAAAAAGCACACCTGTCATCATTTTAATCAATGTGGATTTCCCGGCCCCGTTTTTTCCTAATAAGCCAGTTATCGTTCCTGGCTCTATTTCAAATGAAATATCCTTCACTGCATCTACTATTGCCTTATCTCTTATAAGCAACGATTTCATCATATCTGCAAAAGTGCTGCCCCGTTTGAAGGTAGTATACTGTTTGCAGATATTTTTTACAGAAATTATTGAATTCATAATCAACCTCCGTACCTTACATTTCAGAGTATACACCTGGATAATGCAAAAGATGTAATTCTTATGATTATCCTCCAGCGCTCTGATAACTTCTAATCATCCTGTTAAATATAACCATGCTGAATATAAAAAGTAAAATGCAAAAAAATATTGATGCATACATATCAGGAGTTGATTTTCCCAACAAAGCCGAAGCAGGGAAAAATCCCAGCATTGAAACAGGGACTATATAAGTTGTTATTGCCGGTAGTATATTTTTGTATATCGAAGTAGGATATCTGCCATAGGTTGTAATAGTATTATAAATTTCGAAAATTCTTCCATTGCCTACAAACTTAAATGTAGATGCTGCCATCAGGAGTATGAATGATAATTCTACTAATATGCCGGCCATAAGTAGGAATATAAACAGAACAATATTTATAAAATCAGGCTTGAAAAAGCATAATGAATAAATAAATACAAACAGACCGGAAATAAATGTTCCGATGTTGCTGATTTCGAAGGAACTGGCAATCGAATTAAACATGACTGAACCTGGTTTTAAAAGAAGCATGTCATATGTACCGTCTTTTACATGATCCATTGTAGTCCAGACGAAGTTATTTAGAAATGGTGCGCAAATACCTGTGCAAAGCATAAATACCGACTGAATCAATAATATTTCATTAAAGTTGTAACCTGGTATGCTTGCTCCATTTTTGTATGCGAGTATCATTACCAACGGTATAAGTAAATTATTTAAAAATGTTATTATAAGTGTGCTGAAAAAATTCAGTCTATAAGCAGCAATTGAAGAAATTGATATTTTTATACACTGTGTGTATATTTTAATACTATGCTTCATGTTCCCACCCCTGTAAAATGCTTTATGCCAGCACGATACAAAATTTCTGATGCAAAAAACATAATAATTACGTATAATGCTTGGATTGACAAAATTGCTGGAATAGAAAATTCCATGCCTGCCATATGTACGTTACCTGTATAAACCATTGAAGGTATATAGTAAATATACTGGAACGGCAAGAAAAACATGATTTTCTGAATTACAATGGGGAAAAAGGTAAGAGGTAGAAGAGCACCGGAAAAAAAGCTTGATAGTAGCCCATAAAACATGGATAATCCATTTACATCAGTAAACCAGAAGGCAAGCAGCCCTATACTATAATTAACATAAAAATTCATAAGAAAACATAGTATTATAGAAATTACAGCGTAAAGCAAATTGTATGGCATTATATTTATTTTAAAAATAAATATAAAAATCAGTAGAACAGGTATAAATTCGAAAATAATGCCTAAGGTTCTATGACCTATTTTTTGTGACAGAGCAAAAAATCTGTGATGAACAGGTCTTAACGCAAATGTCAGGTATTTTCCTGTCCTGATTAACATTTGAAAATTCCAGCCGGCAAAATCCATAGTTGCATAATTTATTAAAGTTGTAATACCGTAATAAGTAATAACCTGATTTAAAGTCATGTTGTTCAAGCTTCTGGAGTTTGAGTACAAAGCTGACCAGACAGAACTCATAACAAGAAAGTAAGCCGGGCCGATAAATATTGATAACATGGAATGGGTGCGGTATGCAGCCCATTCCTTATATGTAACAGTGGCAACTGTTAGTAGTAATTTAGTTTTTTGTATTATATTTTTCATTTTATAATAAGGCAGACATCAAGGCATTGGTGAATCTCGGACGATAGATAAACAGGTCTTCAGGCCGGCTTTCGTCATACTTATATACAAGTGAGAAAAACGCATAGGATATTCCATTGTCGTAATCGGTCAATGCCTTTGTACCTGCCCAGCCTCCATGATCTATAGTGTTAGGGGAACACAATGTTCCATTGTCATCCTTCTTGTTTCCTTTTACACTCCAGCCCAATCCCCAGCTGTCGTATTCCGAAAAGCCGTCCGCATTGTGGTTTCTTATCATGCTTTTTACACTGGCCGGCGATAAAACCCTGACATCACCAAACTGTCCATAGCAGCGCATCATTTCCATAAGCTTGATATAATCATTTACGGTTGACTTCAGGGTGCCGCTGCCATCCTCAGCCAGGTATATTCTTTCGGAATTTGCCCAGGGATAACCTAAAACACGTTCAGATCTGCCAACTACTCTCTGCCATTTTTCCTTCGGCAATTTCCAGTGTGTATCTGTCATTCCAAGGGGATCGAAGAGTACACGCTTTGCAAACTCATCTATGGGCTGTCCGGTAATTTTATCAATGACACACTTGGCAATATCATAACCCCAATTTAAGTAAGACATGACTTTACGCGGTTCAACGCTCAAAGGAGCAAACTCTGCTATGTGGTCATAAACCATATCTGGTATTACGTCATCATCACACTTTTCAAGTCCAAGCTTTTCATGTGCCTTTTTCATCGAAGCATACCATTCATCACGAGAAACGCTTTTCTCAACAAACTCAATTCCGAGCTTATTCTTAATGTAATTCTTTACAAACTCATCAAGCTCTTCACCTTCTGGCAGACCGCTGGTATGAGTCAGCAAATGCCATAAGCAAATTTTGTCTCTTCCTCCGTGAATGAAATCCGGCAGGTAATGCCTTACAGGGTCAACAAGATCAACCAACCCGTCCTCCTGAAGTATATGTAGAAGTATTGATGTTATTGGCTTTGTAAGGGACATAACTGGGAAAATAGTATTATAATCAAGTTTAACATCTGTAAATGATGTACCATAAACACCTTCAAATATCAGCTCACCATATCGCATTACTTTTGTCACAATAGTAGGCCTGGTATCATCAGATACCCACTTTGCAAGCATACGATCAAGATATTCCAATCTGTCAATTCTTAATTTCAATTTGTCTGCACTTGATAGGGTAGCATTTGTGATTGTCATAAACACACCACCTAACTATTTAGTTTGAATATAATATATGATAGTTGAAATAGGTAAAATTGTCAATTTGTGCCTTATAAAGTTGGGGGGAAGCAAAAAAGTAGTTTGGTGCCAGTTTAATCAACTTGTCAACTTATTCATTCAAAAGCAGAAGGAATCGGGCTTCTGCTTTTATCTATCAAAACCAATATCAGAATTTTCGAGGGTAATATCGGAGTATCCCGGTAGTATATTATTTAGAAAAGTGCATATAATAGTAAATTTGCTAAGGATAGGTATTGAACAGTGCCTATCCATTATTTTTGTAAAAATACTAGAAAAAAAGCGAAAAGAACCGTCCCTTATGCTTTTTTAAAAAATAAAGCCGCTTTAGCGGTAGCTTGAAAACCTTTGCGCTTGGCAGACTATTCGTAGGGCTTTCAGCCCTGCCAGTAACATGCCCTTATAGGGCAAGAGCAAACCACCGGCTTAACCGGCGGTTATGATTGTGCTATTCCAAGGATTTTTGATACGGACCCTTCGCAAAATGTATTGCAGCATAAAATTCATAATTCTAAAAAATTACAAAATTACAAATATTTTACATAATGAGATTGCACTATATGTAAATATATGGTAATATAATATTGCGGACAAAATATTAACCACACATATATTGATTGCTTTCTATTTTTCATTTCTGACTATATAAATCGCATCCTTCAGTTTACATTTTATATTAGAGCTATTAATTGCAAATAGAACACGTTTTTCATTTTTTCAATGTAACATATTAAATGTGTTCTATAGAGATTATATTGCACACTAACTATTCTAGCCTTGAAGGACTTTCCTGAAATTTTACATGGAGTATTACAATTGTTTATAGTACGGTGATATCTTCACATACTAAATGTAAAAAAATGGAGAGAGTGGTGTAATATGAGATAGGCATTATAGTAATATGGTATCTTAGCTTAATAAAAACAAAGGAGGAAATGTTAATGAAAAAGCTATTGAGTATCATTGTGATTTGCGTGTTTTTGCTGAGCATGGTTGTACAAGCTGCAGGTGCTGACCCGAAAACTATGAAGGATCCTGATATTGACAAAAAACTTAAGAAGGTAGAAATTTTAGAAAAACTGCAAGAGCTATCATTAAAAAAAGATACGGAGTTCAAAATCAACTGGAATGAGGAAAAAGGCATCCCGGATTTTATAACCGGTAATTTGTCCGAAACGCCGGTGCAAGACGAAGCGGATGCAATTGCATTTCTCGAAAATACTAAGGATATGTTTGGTATCCAGAACGGCAGTTTCAAAATAGAAAAAACCTATGAGGATGAGCTGAATACGAAACATTATCGTGCACAGCTGACTGTTGACGAGATTCCGGTATATGGAGCCGAGCTTATTGTCCATACAAACCCGGAGGGTGGAGTATATTCAATTAATGGACAGGCTGAGCCAGATATCCCTGCTAAAGCATGGAAAAAGATGATTGAAATAAATGAAAAAGAAGCAATTGCTGCTGCTGAGAGTTACTTAGGCATTGAGTTGAAAAAAGAAAACTACTCACATGAACCGTCGGCAGATATTTACTTATACCAGGCAAATAGTGAATGGCAGCCTGTATATCTGACTACTCTCCAATTTATTGATCCATATCCGGCTAACTGGAAAATATTTGTTAATGCTGAAAGCGGAAAAGTAGTAGATTCCTTTAACTCTGCTGCCGGCACGGCATCAGTAGGTACAGGTACCGGTGTTCACGGTGAGACAAGAAGTCTGAACACAGATTACACTGGCGGAACCTATTATCTCAGGGATCTTACAAAAAGCGCACAAATAACTACCTATGACTTGAACCATTCAACGTATGGTAATGGAACACTGATGTCTGATACAGACAACAACTTTAATTCTACAGTACAGAGAGCAGGTGTAGATGCACACTATTTTGCAGGCATCGTATATGATTACTATAAGAATAAGTTTAATAGAAACAGCTACAATGGCAACGGTGCAGAAATTATATCCAGGGTTCACTATGGAACTAATTACAATAACGCAGGCTGGACAGGCTATGAAATGATTTACGGAGACGGAGACGGGACGACCTTCGGACCTTTCAGCGGTGCCCTGGACGTTATAGCCCACGAGCTTACACATGCTGTTACTGAGAATGAGGCAAACCTTGAATATCAAGATCAGCCTGGTGCATTAAACGAATCTTTCTCAGATATATTCGGTTATCTGGCAGAAGAAGATACTGATGACTGGCAGATGGGCGAGGATTGCTACACACCAAATACACCAGGAGATGCATTGAGGGATTTGCAGGATCCGACACTCTATGATCAGCCGGCACATATGGACGATTATTTATATACAAGCGAAGATTACGGTGGAGTGCATACCAACAGCGGTATCCCGAACAAGGCGTTCTATAATATTGCAACTGCAATTAATAATAACTCCAAGGTAGAAAACATTTATTACAGGGCTCTGACAACTTACCTGACAACAACCTCACAGTTTACCGATGCAAGAACTGCGTTGGAGCAATCTGCTAAAGACCTTTATGGTACAAGCAGTACTGAAGCTCAAGCAGTAGCTAACGGCTTTACAGCGGTAGGCATAGGCAGCTCTTCAAGTCAGGATAATTATGAGCCGAATGATACTATGGGTGCTGCATATGGAGCTTTGACTAGTGCTACTAACTACAATTCATACATATCGACATCAAGTGATATCGACTATTATTACTTTGACACCACTGCTGCAGGTACTATAACAGTTACATTAACTAATCTGCCAAAGGACTATGATTTATATCTGTATAATTCCAGCGGAACCCAGCTTGGCAGATCAATAAATGGTTCAACTACCAATGAGAATATATCATATTCTGCCTCCAATGCAGGAAAATTCTATGTCAAGGTTATCGGATACAATGGGGTAAACAGTACCTCACCGTATACCTTAAATGCAACGTACCCCACTGGCGGTGGCGGTTCTTACCAATGGTACTATGAGACTACGAGCATGGACTCGCCACATAATTACACCAACAATTACAATGGCTCACAGAATTATACCAAAACCGGTGCACAGAAAGTGTCTGTACATTTCTCCAGATTTGAGACAGAAAGCGGATATGATTTTGTCTATATAAAGGACAAAAATGGTAATACTATAGCTACATATGATGGAACCAAGAGTGCATTCTGGGCTACTGTTGATGGAGATAAGATCACTATCAACCTGGTAACTGATTACAGTGTAACAGCATATGGCTATCACATCGATCAAGTAGGATATTACTCAAGTACGCCTCTTGTTGTAGGTGAGTCTGCTGCAAATGACAATATATTGTCTACGGATGAGTTGCTGGCACCGGAAGATTTACCGAAGAAATAAGAAGTAATTAAGATAAACTAGTCAGTAGATATCCTCAAATATAACAGGCATCCTGTGAAATTCAGGATGCCTGTTATATGTTTTTGTTAATCAGAACAATAAGTGCCAGGTGCAAAAATTATTAAGTTATTGAAGAAGCCCCTTCTTGTTATAGTATTAGCAATAGATACATTAAGCGTATAAATGCCAAGCACCGAACAAGAGAACAAAATGAGTGTCAACGTGTCAGCTTATCAACTTACTTGCTCATCAGAGTACAGGGAAAGTCCCTCAGATTCTATCGTTCAAAACCAATATCGGAATTTTTGAGGGTAATATGGGAGTATCCCGGTAACCTTCGGACAATTTATAAAACTGAACAACTAATAAGTTTACAGAAGATAGGCATTCAACAATGTCTATCTTTTTTTGGATGAGCGCACTAATCTATTGCAGTAATATGTTCTTATGCTCTGCACCTAGCACTATTATCTTTACTCACCAGCTTGAGAGCTGGTGTTTTTTTATGCTCAAAATTAGGGGGTACACTTATTTAAATAAGAAAATGTTAAAAACTTGATTTTAATCAAGGTTGTTATTTCTGAACTAAATTAGAATTAGACTATGGAAACAAACAAAATGAAAGGAGGAAAAACAAATGAAAAAATTATCGATTCAACTTGAACAATTGACATGTCCGTCGTGCATAAGAAAAATTGAAACAACTGTACATAAAACAGTCGGAGTAGATTCGGCAGAGGTACTGTTCAACTCAAGCAAGGTAAAGGTCCAATTTGATGAAACAAAAATCGAAGCAAAACAACTGGAAAAAATTATTAAAAGCCTTGGGTATTCAGTTTTATCAACCAAAGTATCTTAACAAAAAATAATAATTATCAGGAGGAATAAAAAATGATAACAAACATTATAAAATCCAACGGGATTAAATCGAGTATGAGGAAATCAATTCTGGCTCTTGCTACTGCAGCAGCAATGGTAGTGATGGTGCCGTTAACAGCCAATGCTCATTGTGACACAATGGATGGCCCTACTGTGGCTGACGGTATGAAAGCAATGGAGAACAATAACGTTAATTATGTGCTGAAATGGGTGCAGCCGGAATATGAAGATCAAATAACAAAGATCTTCAACCTTAGCATGAAAGTTAAAGGCCTAAGCCCGGAAGCAAAGGAAGTATCCGAACAGTATTTCTTCAGTGAGCTTGTCAGAATGCACAGAGCAGGAGAAAGTGCACCTTTTGATGGATTGAAACCTTCAGGAACACCTATCGATGAAAAAGTACTGGCAGCGGATAAAAGCATTGAAGTTGGGAATTTATCACCTGTTGAAGGTTTGATAGAAGAAGAAAAGATGCCTGAGCTAACAGAAAGATTTGAAAAAGTAATGGCTTTAAAGAATTTTGATGTAAACAGCGTTGATGCCGGAAGGGAATATATTGAAGCCTATGTTAAATTCTTCAAATTCGCTGAAGGAGAAGAAGATCATGATACACATGGAGCTGTAGACGCCCATGGAACAGTAGATGTTCATGGTGCTGAAGCGGTTCACGATGCAGATAGTGTTAATGGAGAGGCTGCTCATACAGAAGTTGCTTATACAGTGAAGTCTGGGGACGTATTATGGAAAATCGCTTTGAAATTTGATACAACTTATCAAGAAATTCAAAAACTAAATAACATTGTTAGCCCAAACTTTATTTACCCTGGGCAAACATTAATAATTCCGGCTAAATAATATAGCTATATAAACAGAATAGAATTCCGCTTCATAGATTATTATCTTGAAGCGGAATTCCACTAAACTAAAAAAATGTTATTTCATAGAAATGAGGTAAAAAAATGAGTGCAGCAATAAAAGCATTTTCTAATATAGCAGTCATTATCATTGCTTCAATATTGTTATATAATTTTGTTTTCTTTGTTATCGTTGTACCAAGTGCTTCAATGTATCCGACTATTGACATCGGTGACAGGATTATAACAACAAGGATCCACGATGCTTCTTCAATTGAAAGGGGAGACATTTTGGTGTTCTATTCAGATGAACTACAGGAAACAATGGTAAAGCGGGTCATCGGCCTGCCAAATGACAGGGTTGAAATTGATTTGAACGGGAAGGTGTTTGTGAACAACCAAAAGCTGGATGAAGCTTATGTAAAATACCCTGACAATACAAGTGGCAGATATAAAGTCCCTGAGGGAGAATATTTCTTTCTGGGAGATTTCAGAGACCATTCCTTTGACAGCAGAAAATGGGAGAATCCATTTATTCAGGAAGATAAGATTCTAGGCGAGGCTAAACTGATATTATTTCCATTCGATAGAATGTCCATGCTTTAGTAATGATTAATATAGTTTTTTCCAATCTGTATGATATAAAAAAATGAGACAGAAAACTTTGAAATGTGGTAAGTTTAATGTAATAGATCCACTTCGAAACGTAAGTTAAGAAAAGGAGCTTTTATTATGAAAGAAATAGAAATTAAAGGGCATGAGGACCATCACCACCATCACCATAATCATGGTGCAGAAGCACATGAAGCCTGTGTTTCCCTGGTGCCGATTTTTAATCATTTAGAAAAAGAGCAAATGGAAGAAATCATGGAAGTGACACATTCTGTTTCATACAGAAAAGGAGAAAATATTTATCGCGCAGGTGACCAGTCAGACTCGCTTTACATCGTGAGTGAGGGAAGGGTAAAAATTTACAGGCTGTCTGAATCAGGAAAAGAGCAGCTGCTGCGTGTCCTACATCCGGGAGATTTTACAGGCGAGCTGGCTTTGTTTAGAGAAACAATACATGAAGCTTATGCGGATGCAATGGAAGAAACCAGTATCTGCACAGTGAAACGTTCCGATCTGCAAGGGCTTCTTTTGAAATACCCCTCAATTTCTATAAAGGTGTTGGTTGAATTTTCAAGCAGGCTTGAACAGTCAGAAAAGCAGGCAACACGTTTTGCAACCGAAAAAGTAGAGACAAGGATTGCACTTTTTTTAGCTGAGTGTATAGATGCCGAAAGCCATTCAAAGGAATTTGTGCTGCCAATGAGCAAAAAAGACCTTGCCTCATATCTTGGTACAACTCCTGAAACTATCAGCCGTAAATTATTCGAGCTTGAAGATGCAGGTTATATAAAGCAGAAGACGCAAAAGAGGATTGAGATTTTGGATTTAGATGGACTTCTCCTTACCTGACAGACTAATCCTGCCACTAAATAGGCTTAAATACAAGTCAAATGGGGTTGGATTACATTTTGCCAAGACGAAAATAAATGATAAGTTTGGTGTCTGCCACCATGAATATAAAATTTTAGCAATTAATATTGACAGTATAATATAGTAATGATACAATGTGAATGAACACAAAATATATTCATTCAGGATAATGGAGGCAGGTTACTTGATAGATAAGAAAGCAGAGATATTTAATGCCGCAAGAGAATTGTTCTACTCCAAAGGCTTCAAAGACACTAACATTTCTGATATAGCTAAGCTGGCTGAGATTGGTGTAGGTACCTTTTATAACTACTATTCCTCGAAAGAGAAGCTTTTCTTAGAGGTTTATTTCAAAGAAAATGAGGATCATAAAAAGCATTTGTTCGAATCTATGAACTTGAATGATGATCCCGTAGCAATGATTACAAAGATGGTCGCAAAGAACGCCAGTGATATGAATTCAAATCTGATACTGAAGGAATGGTATAACAAGGAGCTCTTTAGTAAGCTTGAGCAGTCCTTTTATGAACAGGGCCGCATGGAGAGCTTTGATGAGACCATGCGTAGCGGTGAAGCAGAGTTAATCAGGAAGTGGAAGGCTGAAGGGAAAATAAGGGTCGATATAGATGATGAGATGATAATAGCTATTTTTAACGCTATACTTTATATCGATATTCATAAAACAGAAATCGGGATTCAGCATTTTCCACAGATTTTGTTTTATATAACAGAATTCATAATGAAAGGTTTAACTGATTGCCCAAAATAAAAAAGGCTTCTATTAATGCTTTCAACGACTAAGGAAGCCTTTTATGAAACTCGTTTACGGGGCGTGACAAATCAATGTGGAACAGGACGCCCCTACTCGTTATAAAAAATCAATTTGGGCAGTTATTTTTACCTTAATGTGAATGAATTTATAATTTATTCATTCGCGTTTAAGAAAAGTTATTGAAAGGAGGGATGCAAGTGAACAGTACGGTAGTTGCCGAGTCAAAAAACTTTGGGATGAGCACAGTGATGACTCACAGAGCTTTTGGTAAGCATGCCGAGGAAGCTCTTAGGGCAGTCCGCGATGAAGCTGTACGACTGGAAGAGCTGCTGAGCCGTTTTATACCGGTCAGTGAGATAAGCAGGGTCAACATGTCTGCAGGTATTAAATGCGAAAGGTTGAGCGGTGACACATATGAGGTGCTGTCACGTGCTGTTGAATTTTCAAGATGCTGCCATGGCGTCTTCGATGTCACCATTGGGCCTTTAGTATCATTATGGAACAACAGCAAGGAGACATGCAAGCCTCCGGAGGATTCAAGCATAAGGCAGGTGCTTCCTTTGGTGGACTATACCGACTTGTTATTGGATCCATACAAAAAGACTGCCGAACTTCAAAAGCCAGGTCAGTCCATTGACCTTGGGGGTATTGGAAAAGGGCTTGCCGGTGATAAGTTTTTGGAGGTGTTTAAGAAATACGGCGTTTCATCAGCTTATACTAATATCGGAGGAAATGTGGTGGCTTTAGGAACAAAACCTGATGGTTCCCCATGGCGTGTGGGTATCCAGCATCCCAGGCAGGAAAGCAGCTTAATCGGCCTTGTTTCTGTGGCTGACAAGGCAGTGGTTACCTCCGGGGATTATCAGCGATACTTCATTGACAGTAACGGTAAAAGGTATCATCATATCTTGGATCCATCTACCGGATATCCGGCAGAATCAGGGTTGGTAAGCGTGACAATAGTTGCAGATAACTCTATGGCTGCTGATGCGTTATCCACCATATTGTTTATAGCCGGGATGAAAAAAGGGCTTGAGCTTCTCAAATCCTTCCCCGGAACTGAAGCAATTCTTATTGATATGAACTTACTGGTTTACGTTACGCGAGGTCTAGAAGATCACTTTCAGGCCGCTGAAGGTATAAGTGTGAATATATTAGATAATTAGAATGGAGTGATTAGAATTATAAGCAAGAGTGAGAAAAAAACGAAAAGAAGGGGGAAAGGTAAAATGTTAGGATGGATTATAGCACTTACAATTATTGCTGTTTTGGGTGTTGGAGGAACAATAGGCGGGTCATATTTATCCAAAGAGTATAATGAAGCCAAAAATCTTCCGCTTAATGATCTGGATTTCAGTAAGCTAAATGACGGCACTTATATTGGGGAGTATGAGGGCGGAATGTACAAATGGAGAGTCAATAAAGTTCAGGTTATAGTAACTTCAGGTAAGGTAAAGGATATTAAACTATTAAGTACTTCAGGCACCGGCTGCGTTAAAATAGATCCGGTTATGCTTTATGATAGAGTAATTGAAGCTCAATCACTACAGGTGGATACCGTCAGCGGTGCTACTCTCTCCTCTAAAGCATATCTCAAGTCAGTGGAAAACGCACTGAGCAAGGCACAAAAAAAGTAGATACCTTGTAATGCACAAGATGGTTATGCCAAGGACGAAAGCATATCGGAGGTTAGTAAATTGAGAGATGTAAAAGCAGATATCTTTAATTGCGGGAGAAAGTTATTCAGCTTAAAAGGATTCAAAGGCACCAGTGTTTTAGATATTACTATAATGGCCGGTGTAGGGGTAGGTACCTTTTATAGCTACTATGCCTCTAAAGAGAAGCTTTTCTTAGAGATTTATACAAAAGAAAACGAGAAACTCAAAAAAAGTATTAAGGAATCTATTGACCTGAATGATGATCCTGTAACGTTGGTTACAAAATTAATGGCACAGAATATCAGTGCTATGAACTCGAATCTGATACTTAAGGAATGGTATAACAGGGAGCTCTTTAGCAAACTGGAGCAGTATTTTTATGAACAAGACGGCTTAGAGAACATTGATGAATTCATGAATAGCGGTATAGGCGAGTTAATCAGAGAGTGGAGGGCTGAGGGGAAAATAAGGGATGATATAGATGATGAGATGATAAGGGCCCTTTTTAACTCCGTATCTTATATCGACATTCGCAAAACGGAAATCGGAATTCAACATTTTCCACGGATTTTGTATTATATAACGGAATTCATAATGAAAGGTTTAGCTGATTGTCCAAAAAAGATAGATGCAGGCAGTTATTTTTTACCCTTACATGAATGAATATGTAAAATGTTCATTCATAGCAAAAGAATACAAGGCTTCAAAAGATAGGCCAGTGAAGGCATAAGTGCGAATGTCTTAAATAATATAGAAGGAGAAGATTAAATGAAAAGAAAGGGGAAATTTAAAATGATATTAACTGTAATAGCTGTATCGGTAGTTTTGCTTGGGTTGGGGATGGTAGGAGGAATGCTTTATACTGCAGAGGAACATAAAGAAGCTAAAAACCTCCCTATCGCTGCTATAGACTTTAAAAATCTAAATGACGGCATGTATATTGGGGAATATGAAGGTGGAATGAAAAAATGGAGAACCAATAAAGTTCAGGTTACAGTGTCCTCAGACAAAGTCACTGAAATTAAAGTATTAGAGCAAAATTATGACCTAAAGCCGGAATTCACAGATAAGTTATATGATAGAGTAATCGGGTCACAGTCACTGCAGGTGGACACCATCAGCGGCGCAACCCTTACTTCCAAAGCTTGTCTCAAATCGGTGGAAAATGCACTAATCAAGGCGCAGAAAAGGTAAGAAAGACAGTATGTCTTGAAGGAGAATTCTGAAATGAAAAATGTAATAATTATAGGTTCCGGAATCGGTGGACTCACTGCCGGCAACCTTCTTGCCAAGAAGGGACATAAAGTAACCATATTTGAAGCCCACAACATGCCTGGCGGTTATACCGCAGGATTTTACAGGAAGGGTTATTATTTTGAGAGCGGTACTGTCACCTTGGAAGCCTCAGCATCGGTATTCAAGGTGATGAAGGAAATCGGAGTATTAGATAAAATAGACTTCGTAAAGCTGAAAACACGGTTCTTCTCAGAGGATTTCGACGGAACTCCTGAGAATTACGATGATTATAAAAAAATGATTTACTCTAGTTATCCGTCCGATAAAGAAAAACTGGATATGGTTTTTTCAGAACTGGACAAAATAATCGGTCTGATGGGGAACCTTGATAAACCCCTGCCCCCATTCTGTAGTGTACCTGACATGATTAAATCAATGCTTCCTAACATCCAGAGCAGTCTGAAGTGGATGAGACTGCTAAAGCAGTATGGAGATATGACGTCATCAGAGTTTGCAGCAAGATATTTCGAAAAAGACTCAAAGCTGTTCAGGCTGTTCAAAGGATTCAGCTATCCGGATATGTCGGCCATTATGGTAGGAAGCAATTTATTAGGGACATTCGAAGACAATTGGACTGTGAAAGGCGGTATGCAGTCATGGGCTGACGTTCTCGCAGAAAACTTCAGGGAACTGGGCGGGGATTTGAAGCTTAACTCTTATGTTGATAAGATAATAACAAAAAACGGGACCGCAGTGGGAGTCTCATGCAAGAATACCATATATGACGCAGATTATGTTATTTCTGCAGGGGACTATAAGAAAACCCTCATTAAGCTATTAGATGACAAGAACCTTATTTCACAGGCGCTACAGTATAATATCGGTAGGGCTGCAATTTCTGAGGGTTTCTTCACAGTATATCTGGGGTTGAATATGTCCAAGGTCGAACTTGGCGGATATATGAAGGTTCCGCATGTTTTTGCTTGTGACGAAAGACCCGGTTACAACATTTACAATTCCCAAGATGGAGAGTTTTTCAACAAAACATCTGCTTCACTTTATTCGCCATCAATGATAAACCCAAAACTTGCTCCTGAAGGGAAATCCTCATTGATGCTTCAAACCATGGTGCCATACCACTGGATGAACAATTGGGGCGGCGGAGACAAGGAGGCATATAGACAATTGAAGGAAAAAGCAATGGATGCAATGATAGATAGCGCATCCAGGTTGATTCCCGGTTTGAAGGAATATATCGAATATAAGGATGCCGCAACTCCACTGACCTATGAAAGATTTACCCGGAATATCGATGGAGCAAGCTCCGCATGGAGTTGGAACCCTAAGAAAGAGTTCTATAAAAGTGCCATGAGTGTGAATATAAAGACACCTGTGAAAAACCTTTATATCGGCTCCTGCTGGGCTATGCAAATCGGGGGTGTGCCTGGTGCCCTTGCAGCAGCTTACAAGTGTGCCAATAAGATAAAGTAAAAAGAGATTTTGATGGAGGTAAAAAGAAAAATGGAACCAATAACAATAATACAAACCATAAAAGAATCACTAACACTGAAGATGGTACGAAAGGTCTTGTTAATCATCGGTATTCTTTCTTCACTGTTTTATGTCGGTATTGACATACTCGCAGCCATGCAGTGGGAGGGTTACAGCTACACATCTCAAGCCTTCAGCGAGCTGCTGGCTGGCGGAGCTCCGACAAGATCATTCGTCCTTTCGCTCTCTACCATATATAATGTCCTTGTAATCGCATTCGGTCTATGTATCTGGGCAACAGATAGTAGAAAGCGTGCCCTGCGCTTCACAGGAATTCTGCTGATCGGATACGCAATCGTGGGAATTGTGACGCCGTTATTCTTCCCCGCACCAATGCGTGGAGCTGAAGCGACAATATGCAACATCATGCATCTACCTTTCACGGGTTTGGAAGTACTCTGTATTCTATTGTCCGTAGGGTTTGGAGCTGCTGCACATGGAAAGTGGTTCCGCCTGTATTCGATAGGCACAATCCTTATACTCATCCTGTCTGGAGCTTTGGCAGGCTCAGCCGTTCCCCAGATTTCGGCACAGCAGTCTACTCCATTTCTGGGAATTATAGAGCGCATTATGATATATGGTTACCTGTTATGGGTAATGGTGCTGGCCATTATCCACTTGCGTGCGGAAAATGGTCAAGGCTCTATTGAGTAAATAAGTATCAGGCACGTAGGTTATTAGGTTATTAGGTTATTAGGTTATTATATGAGTCAATTTCAAAAACCTAATAACCCTTGTATCTGGCAGCAAAAAATTTCAAGTACGGTCTAGAGATAAAGGTTTATCTCATTTTGAATTATCACTGTTTTTCATTTTATTGCCCCAATTGGCTAGTGTTTTAAGAGCTGGAATAAGATCTTCTCCATTATCAGTCAGCGAATATTCAACTCGCGGTGGTACTTCCATAAATTGTTCACGATTAATAATACCATTCAATTCCAGTTCCTTTAGCGATTGTGTCAGCACCATGTTGGTAATCCCATCGATACACTTTTTTAATTCATTATATCTCATAGTTCCATTTTTATTTAATGCCCAAATTATAGGTAATCTCCACTTTCCACCGATAAGGTTTAAAGCAAATGTTAATGGACAGTTGTCAAAGCCGCTTTTATACAAAGCCTGGTCATTCATAATATCACTCCAATACTCAGTTTTTACTTTCTTAAGCAGAAAATACTGCATACTTGTTATAGCAATTGTAACTGATATAATGATATCAGAGCTGCTTGATCAATCAAACACATTTTTCATTTTTTTTAGAAAGGAAGATTAATATGAGTATCCATTATGAAGTTGTTTCCGAAGACAATATTATTTGCATTAAAGATTTGTGCAATAATTTAATGACTTATCAAAAGGCTAAAGCATATATTCATCCTGAGTTTTTTGATGACATGTGCTTTGAAACTAGAATGATTCCTTCTGTTAAGAGTGCTAAAGCTAACTATATCGTAGTGGCAAAAGACGATAATGAAGTTGTTGGATATGCGTACAGCACTATTTCAGCAAAGGAGACCTATTCTGGCGGTTTTGCGACTCTGGAATGTGATGCCTTCTTTGACTTTGATTCTGTAAAAGGTGATGACGTAGGTTGTCTTTCTCAGTTTTTTATAAAAGAGGGTTATCGTAATTCCGGCATTGGCAGCGCTTTGTTTGAAAAGTCTATGGATTGGTTAAATTCATTTAAGTCAATAAGTGACCTGTTTATTTTTGTATCAAATGGGAACGATAATGCACTGAAATTCTATCAGGGTAAAGGCTTCAAAATAAGTCACCAGATACTCGAAGGATTTATTACGGTGTTAAGGAATTGAGAGCTATGGAAATAGTAATTTTCATCGGCATGCAAGCGTCTGGTAAAAGTACATATTTCAAAGAACATTTTTTCATGACTCATATAAGGGTAAACCTTGATATGTTAAAAACACGAAATAAGGAAAGAATCCTGATTGAAGCTTGTATGAAAGCTAAGCAGTCATTTGTAGTGGATAACACAAATCCAACAGTAGAGGATAGAAGAGGCTATATTGAAGCTGCAAAGGAAGCAGGGGTCAAGGTTGTAGGTTATTACTTCCAATCTGATATTGCTGAGTGTATAGAAAGAAATAATGCACGAATAGATAAAGAAAAAGTACCGGTGATAGCCTTGAGACGTACTCATTCAAAACTGCAGCTGCCGACTTATGATGAGGGTTTTGATGAATTGTATCATGTAAAAATTAGCGAAACAAATGAATTTGTGGTAGAGGAATGGAGTTTGCTCCCGAGGACTCGCCCGTGAAGCTTCAGTTTTAAGAAAAACTTAAGTTTTTCCATAACTTTTCCTTAAGGTTAGTCAGTTATTATCAAAGTAAATACACAACAGGAGGAGTTATGATGAAAAAAATATTGCCCATTATGCTAATTTTATCACTAATATTCATAACAGCATGTAGTAGCCAAGCTACCAAGTCAGTAAGTGTTATGAATTTCCAAAGAGGTAGTCTTAAAACATTACCAGCCTATAATGCAGATAAAATTGACCCATGGCAGGTTGACCTAAGGGGCTATGATTTGAGGTCTTTGAATCTAAAAGACCGCCTGGACGATTTGTTATATGCTGATTTTGACACTAATACCAGGTGGCCTGAAGACCTGCCGGAAGGTTTCAATCCAGAGGAAATAATGGATTTGGGGAAGAATCCGGGGTTAGGACTTAAAAGCATACACAGCAAAGGTATTACAGGTAAGGGGGTTGGCATTGCAATAATTGACCAGACCCTTCTTACTGAACATATTGAATATAAGGATCGTCTAAAGTCTTATGAAGCAATCAACAACAAAGGCAATACTGCTGAAATGCATGGGGCTGCGGTTTCTTCAATAGCTGTAGGAAAAACAGTTGGAGTAGCTCCCGAAGCAAATCTATATTATATTGCCCTGACCCCGGGAGAAATGAAACAAGGCAGTTTCAAGCATGACTTTACATGGATGGCTAAAGCAGTTGACAGAGTCATTGAGATGAATAAAACCCTACCTGCCAATGAAAGAATACGGGTTATTTCGATTTCGTTAGGTTGGAGTCCGGAGAAAACCGGATACAAAGAAATAAATGAAGCAATAAAGAGAGCTAAAGCCGAAAACATTTTTGTGGTGTCTTGCTCATTGAGTGAAACATATGGACTCAAATTTGATGGATTGGGGCGGGGTGGATTTTCAGACCCGGAGAGCAAGAATTCCTATCTGCCTGGCTCATGGTGGGCAAAAGGGTATTTTGATGGCAAAAGGGAATTAGCGGTGGATACTCTTCTTGTTCCGATGGACTCCAGGACTACAGCAAGCCCTACGGGTAAAGATGATTATGCATTCTATAGAAGCGGCGGCTGGAGCTGGTCGGTTCCGTATATAGCGGGTCTATATGTGTTGGCTTGTCAGGTAAAACCCGACATAGACCCGGAAACCTTTTGGAATAGTGCACTGAGTACCGGTGATGTGATACAAATAAATCATGATGGGGAATCCCATAGCCTCGGTAAGGTAATCAACCCGGTAAAACTTTTTGAAAGCTTTAAAGCTGCCACAGCTAAATAATATAATTCAAATATAAAATACGGTTTGATTTATTCCGATATATCCTTAAAATAGGTGTTTATTGTTATATGAGGTATTTGTATGAAAAGGCACACAATACTAGTTGTCGATGATGATTCCGATATCAGGGAACTGATTGATGTATACCTGAGGACTGAAGACTACAATACCCTTATGGCCTCTAATGGTATAGAAGCTTTAGAATTATTGAAAGAGCAGGAGCCGGACCTGATAATCCTTGATATAATGATGCCAGGAATGGATGGGATTGAGACTTGCATCAAGCTACGGAATGATATGGATATACCTATAATATTTCTATCGGCAAAAGCCCAGGATACTGACAAAATCCTGGGCTTGACGATAGGCGCCGATGATTACATAACAAAACCCTTCAATCCGTTGGAGCTGATAGCCAGAGTTAAATCACAGCTAAGACGATACACTAAACTTAATAATGGCAATAGAGATTCGGGCGGCATAATAGAAATTGAGGAGTTATATATAAATGTCCTAACCCATGAAGTAAGAGAGGGGGATAGGGAAATAAAACTTACCCCCACAGAGTTTTCAATTTTGGAGCTCCTGGCGAGAAATAAGGGGATAGTCTTTGCTATCGACAGAATATATGAAGAAGTATGGAAGGAAGAATACTTTGAATCCGATAACACTGTAATGGTACACATAAGAAAAATCAGAGAAAAGATAGAGAGAAACACAAGAGAACCTCGATATTTGAAAACAGTATGGGGGGTGGGCTATAAAATTGAGAATTAAAAGCAGTATATTCCTTAAACTTATAATTACGCTTATTATATGCATTACAGCATTTATGGCTACATTTATATATAGTGGAAAAATAACATTCTCTATTTCATCGGATATCGACAATATAATAAGTGCAGCGGACAGCATCTTTATAGAAATAACAAGGCATTGCTCAGATTTAAATGATTATGATCCGGGCAACCAAGCATATATAAATGAGCTGGCAAAGTATTACGGACTTCAAATTATAGCTACTGACAAGAATGGTATAATACTGGTTAAATCAGAGAATGTTGAAGAAAATGAGATTGACATAAAAGAAGTAAAAAGGATTATTACTAAGACATCATATCAGGGTGAGGGATATTTATATAGATTTTATCCATATGATCATTTTAGTCGTGGTATGGTAAATATTATAATCAGAGGTGTTCCCAAACGCGAACTGCTGTATAGTACCAACGGTAATGTGCTCTTAGGCGCAATGCAAGGGTTGGGAGTATTTATAATACTATTCTTTCTTCTCACCCGGAACAGGATAAAGTATGTAAGGGAGCTTTCGGAAGGATTGCAGGAAATATCCAGTGGAAACTTGGATTTCAGGGTCCGTGAGTTAGGGAATGATGAACTGCGGTTTTTAGGTGAAAATATTAATCTTATGACAGGTGAACTGCAAGAAAAGATAAGAAATGAGATAAGGGTAGAAAAATCTAAGAATGAATTAGTAACAAACGTCTCTCACGACTTAAGAGCGCCCTTGACATCAATTATGGGCTATGTAAATCTACTAAGAGAAAAAAGATATCAGGATGATAATCAGGTAGAACACTATATAGATATTTTGCATAACAAGAGTTTCAAGCTTAAACAATTGGTAGATGATTTATTTGAGTATATGCTTTTAAACAATGAAGTCAAAGTCATAGAACAGACAATCTGCATGAATGAACTGCTAAATCAGCTGTTGGAGGAGCTCTTACCGCTTTGTGAGGAACGGCAGTTAAAATTCAAAACGGATATTCCGGCCAATAAAGTGCTGGTTAAAGCCGAACCCGACAAATTGGCAAGAGTTTTTGAAAACATACTTATCAATGCGATAAGGTATTCATATGATTTCAGTGAGATTAACGTACGATTGCTTGCTGACAAGGACTATGCCATAGTTGAAATAACAAATAGCTGTGATGAAATCCCTGCTAAAGAACTGCCTCTTTTGTTTGAAAGGTTTTATAAGGTGGAAAAATCAAGACCCTCCACCGAAGGCTCGGGGCTTGGACTGGCAATAGCTAAAAGCATAGTCGATATGCATGGGGGTGAAATTTCTGCTAGTAGTGAGAACAACGAGATAACATTTACTATACGTCTTAAGGCTATCAGTGATAAAATATAGCTGTATACTATTTTAATTATAGGGGTGGTCGGTTGTGTTTATGAAGCCTCATTTGATTATACTTCCATTAAATTTGTTGGCTGGACTGATATATTGCTTACTAGCAAAGAAAATGTCTATAGAGTCATATTCAAATGTACTGGCAATCATCGGAGGAACATATCTCGCCATTGGAGGACTGGGTTTTATGGGGGGAATGTTTTCCGAAACGGATTATACTCAGAACTTCTCCAGGGACTCAAACCAAAGAAACACTGATAACGCTAACCGTAGTAAATTCAACATTATAGTTCTTATAATTGGAATAACTACAATGCTGTTTTCTTTTGCGGTACTTGCTTTTCAGTAGCCTTCAATAATTGGCGTCTTGACTCGCAGCAATACCTGTAGACTGATTTGCCTGATTTGGCAGGTTGCTCTATATAGTAAATATAATAATAAGTTTTTAAGAGATAGTCATTGTAAATGCCTATCTCTTTTTTTACTATATATATCTATCAAAATGTACAAATCTTCAGTTCAATATTAACCAAAAATGCTTATCCAACATAATAATGGTAGGGGAATATAAATTCTTTGATTTATAGAAGCATAATAATAAAAAGGAGGTGAGATTTTGGAACATGTATTTGATTCCCACGGTAGGCTTCAGGGTTATGTTGATGGCGATGTAATTTATGACGGTTGGAACCGCGTTGCGGGTTATACTGATGGTTCTATGATTTATGACCAGTACTCCAACCCTATGGCATATGTAGACGGCAGATATGTTTATGGAATGGATGGTCGACCTATGGGATATTACACAGGCGACTATAGAGTATACGATATGGCGGGTAATTATATGGGCTATGGAAATCAAGGCTTCAGGGGAGCACTTGGGACTATCCTTCTACTTTTACTCCTTAGGCGGCTTTTCAGACGCAGACGACGCAGATTCATCTAGACTGTATGTCCGTTGTACAATGGAATAGGATAAAGTTACTAAAGAAATTCCCCACTTATAAAAATGTATCAAAGCAGGCACTACTCCAAAAAAAATAAGAGAGCTGAATCGAATAGCTTTCAGCTCAATTTTGAACTATTGCTGCTTGTATTGTGGTTCTTGATCTTCGACATATTGCTGTCTTCCTTTTAATGTGTCGACTGCACTGTCTAATGTCTGCGCCAACTGCTGGAAAGTCTGCTTTGCTTGTTGATCCTGTGTTTCCAGGGAAAAGACTTTCATGCTGGCTGCTGCGCTTTGAACTGTAGCGATAGCTTGCTGTAGCTGTGTACCAACTGTCATTCTTCCAACCTCCTTTCAAATATAGCTTTATATTTTAGCCTTTTGGTTTAAAAACCAAGGCAGCTAAAAAACCAAATATAATGGCTGAAGAGATACCTGCACTGGTAATCTCAAAGATGCCCGTCAATACACCTACGAGCCCTGTACGCTCAGCCTCCTGCAAAGCACCTTTTACCAACTGGTTGCCGAAGCTGCTGATGGGGACAGATGCCCCCGCACCCGCAAACTTTACCAGCTTATCGTATAAACCGAAACCTCCCAGAATGGAACCTGCCACTACCAAAGTGCACATGGTATGGGCTGGTGTCAGTTTCAGTCCATCCATTAGGAGCTGCCCGATAACACATATTAATCCACCGATAATAAATGCCCAAATGAACTTATCCAACACGACATCTCCCTCTCACATTTCTATGGAAACTGCGTGAGCTACACACGGAATGGTCTCCTTCTGTTGGTATGACATGGGGGAAAGCAGTGCTCCGGTTGCAATAACTAGAATTCTGCTAAGCTCTCCCCTTTTAAGGCGGTTAATCAGATGCCCGTAAGTCGTTGTTGCTGCGCAAGCACAGCCGCTTCCCCCGGCAAAAACCGGCTGGTCATCCTTATACATCATTATTCCGCAGTCCGTCAGCTTCTCTTCAGGTATGTTCATTCCATGCTTCTTTAAAAGGTCACCGGCTATCCTATGCCCGACTCTGCCTAGATCTCCGGTTGCGATTAAATCATAATGGGAAGCATCAACATTCAAATCTTTGAAGTGTGCCTCTATAGTGTCAACAGCTGCCGGTGCCATTGCTGCTCCCATATTGAACGGGTCGGAAAGTCCCATATCCACCACGCGCCCAATGGTCGCAGAAACAACATGGGGGCCGTCTCCTTTGGCAGATAAAACTGCAGCACCGGCTCCTGTAACTGTCCACTGTGCGGTAGGCGGCTTTTGTGCTCCATATTCTGTCGGGTATCTATACTGTTTTTCTGAAGCGGCATTATGACTGGAGGTACCAACAAGTGCGTTTTGTGCAAATCCTGTATCTACAATCAGAGAAGCGATAGCCAAGCCTTCCATGGAGCTGGAACAAGCACCGTATATCCCAAGAAAGGGAACTGCCAGCGTTCGTGCTGTAAAGCTGCTGGGTATAATCTGATTGATCAAGTCTCCGCTTAAGAAAAATTGGATATCTTCCTTTTTTAAGCCTGCTTTTTTTATTGCTGTTTCACAGGCTTGCTCCAACATCTTTTTTTCTGCTTTTTCATAACTGTCCTGTCCCAGCCAAAGATCATCATGCAGCAGATCAAAGTCCTTTGATAAAGCTCCTTGTGCCTCAAAGGGCCCACCTATAGCGGCGGAGCCTGCTATGATCGGTTTTGACTCAAAAACCCAGGTTTGATGGCCCTGCAGCATTTACATCCCACCCAACATTTTAATTATGACTTTCACTAATGCAACAACAAAGGCTGAGAAGACACCATATACAATAACCGGTCCTGCTAACTTGAACATATTTCCCCCTACGCCCAAGACAAAGCCCTCGCTCTTATGCTCGAGAGCAGCTGAGGCAATAGTATTGGCGAATCCGGTCACCGGCACGGCAGTTCCTGCCCCTCCCCACTGTGCCAAATGGTCATAGACCCCAAGGCAAGTAAGTGAAACAGAAATAAAAATAAGTACCGCAACTGTCGGGCTTCCTGATGTTATTTCGTCAAACTTGAAAAAGGTCATAAAAATCCACTGTATTCCCTGTCCTATCGTGCAGATAATGCCGCCGGCAAAAAATGCCTTTATGCAATTTTTGAATATTGGTCTTTGGGGCTCTCTTGCTTTGGCAAAGTCTTGATATTGCTGTTGTACAGGTGTAAGGTTCTTTCTTTTTTTACTTGACACAAATAACACCTTCTATTTAAGCAGATATGGTTTAAGTATTCTTAGCAGTTCTTCCAGTTTTTTCGCGTTTCTATTATACATAACCTTTGCATTTTCATTTTGTGTTTCTAAAGCAAATGTCTCAAGATTCGCCTGGCTTTTTTCCAGGCCGGCGTAAAGCATTTCCTTTACCTTGGGTTTCGGATTCTCAATGGAATCATCAAAAAGGTCCACGTATAGCTCCCCGGACGAATCCACCTGTGCAATAAAGACATTGTCCAAGGATACACCCAGCGTTTCAAACTGAGTCTTTAGCCAATCCTTGTTGTGGCCCAGAGAGGCCAGCGGTTCATAAAGGATATTACCGTCCAATACGACCGTCTGCGGCTCTGTCAATGGAGAGACTTTGATATCCAGATCTTGAACTGTAACCGGGTTTTTGTCAGACTTCATAAATACGCTGATATCCCCGGTAGTTTCCAGTACGGCAAACTCAACATCGGCTAAAGAAAATGCATTCTTCGTCCGGAGCGCCCTCAGAAGCTCATCACCTGTCAATCTTGCCTTCAGAAGGCTTTGTTCCATAATCCTGCCGTGTTTGATCAAGACTGTTTCCTTACCATAAATTACGTCATGTATCCATTTGCTTTTTAGAGCCAGATACTCCAGGACAATGGTGCTTATAACCCAGACCCCGAGAGGGATAAGCCCCAGGACGGGGTTTGTAATGACATTTGCTGAGACAAGTGCTGTAAGCACGGCTATAACAATATAGCTCACCATATGAAAAGGAGTTATCCGTACTATGCTTCTTTTACCCATGAATCGTACTGCAGCTAGTAATAAAACAAATATTAAAGCTGACTTGATTAGAACTTGTACCCATGTCTCCATATTGATACCTCATTTAGTTTCCTTTGTATTGCGGCTCCTGATACTCTAATAACGACAATCTTTTTTCAAGGTCATTAATAATTTCTGTTGTTGTTTCCACAGCTTCATCGTATACTGCCCTGATTTCTTCTTCTTTAGCTTGGGCTGCATAAAGCCTGATAGTTCCTTGACTGCCCTTTAAAGTAGCAAGAACTTGCTTGACCTGAGATGCTACCGTCATAAATAATTCCTCCGTTTCAGGTATTAGTTTCTCTTTTGGAGTGTCGTTTATACTAAATATTACTTGTAAATATTTTCAAGTAACCAGATATAGTTTTGCTATTTCTTGATTTATAGAGTAAATGAATATTTATTTGAGATACTATATTGGTGCATTCAATATTATAAAATTTGCCTATTAGGAGGTTGCCGATGCCGATATTGTTTGTTGTTATCATTCGTTCCGTTTTATCTTTTTTTGCATTATTACTACTTGTAAGATTAATAGGTAAACAACAGATTTCTCAGCTCACTTTCTTTGATTATGCGGTAGGTATCACAATCGGCTCTATTGCATCTACGCTCTCAGTACAGGTAGATGAAAATACTACTGCTACCTTGGTGGGTATGGGGGTCTGGGCTTCACTTGCTATTTTACTCGCGTATCTAGGCGTGCATAACGTATGGGTGCGCAAGGTCGTAGAAGGGGAGGCAACGGTGGTTATCGAAAATGGTAAAATCCTTGAAAAACACCTTAGTCGGATTCGCATTTCAATGGATGAGCTTATTTCCGAACTTCGAACTCAGGGGGTTTTTAATATCTCTGATGTTGAATTTGCCCTGTTTGAGCCGGGTGGCAAGCTCAGTATACAAAAAAAGTCCCCAAAGCAGCCACTTACTCCTGAAGACTTAAGTATTACTACCCAGTATAAAGGTTTACCTACAAACCTGATAATGGATGGAATTTTATTAGTCGATGCCCTTCAGTCTCTCAAGCTGTCCAAGGCTTGGTTGAAGCATCAGCTGAACAAGCAGAATATTAATAATATGAGCGATATATCATTAGCCCAATTGGACACAATGGGGAATCTCTATGTTGATCTGAAAGGCGATAAGCAATATTACATCATTTCTACGAATAATTAGAAGCGTGGAGGATTACACATGATAAAGAAATCTGTCATCTTTACTCTGATAACAACAGTATTAATTGCCTTATGCTCTTGTACCCTGCTAGTGAAGCCTCTTGATAAGAATATACATTTTTCTGAGCAGCTGTCACAGCTTGAGAATGATATTCGAAATGAAAACTGGGAGAAAGCAGATGAAAACCTCGAAGCTGCAAAGAAAGCATGGAAAAGGCTGAAGCCATATATTCAAGTTGAGATTGATCATGATTATGTGCATCAAATTGAAGAGAATCTCGCTAAATTGGAAGCGTATATCGATACTGAAGAACAGGCGGATGCATTGGCAAACATGCTGCTAATTCAAGAAACGTGGGAAGATATTGAATCTCTGTAAGGGCATATGTATCGGCAGAAACAGCTGAGTTGAAGAACTACAAAATTAAAGCAATCGAGGAATCTGCTGCAATACTCACAAGCATTGATTAACAATGGGTCTTAGACCCATCTTTTTTTGCGCAGCAAGGTTTACTTTTAGGAGCAAGGGCGTATAATAAAAGAGAATGATATATTCGCTTTTGTAATGGAGGTAAATTAATTGCAGTATAAAAAGGATGAGATAAAGGGGAAAATTGATGCTGCTGCATTAGCAGTATTTGCAGAGAAGGGCTACAAAGGAGCCAAAATCTCTGATATAGGGGAGAGAGCAGGAGTATCAGTGGGCAATATCTATAGGTATTATGGCAGCAAGGATGATATATTTTACGCCATTATCAGCGAGAGCTTCATAGAAGATACCAAAGGGCTGCTTAAGCAGAAGATAGAAGCTTCTGAGGGGCGGGATAGTCTTCTGGAAGAGCAGCAGGACAGCTTTTGGCTTGTCAACGAGGAAGTAATAGACTTCATGGTAGAAAATCGCCGTAAATTGATTATTGTATTTGAAAAAAGTGAAGGTACAAAATATGAAAAAGCTAAAAGTGAGCTGGTTGAATTCATTCTTGTGGAAGTGAGAAAAAGCATGGCTGCACAGTCGGGGACTTCTGAAATAAGGATCCTGGATAGTTTTACTGCAGGCATCATTTATAAAAACTTGATTGATATGGTGTTAGGCATTATGGAGGAGTCTACGGACTCTGAAACGGCAAGAAGATGCCTGCGTGCAGTCAACACATATCATATGTTTGGAATTAGCGGGTTTGTTGCAAATAAGGGGGAGCTTTATGGATATTGATAATAAGGATTATATAGAAGAGCAGGAGTATTTGGAGAATACAATTCAGTTTATCAATCAGGAGCTTGATAATGAGCTTGAACTGCTGGATGGAAAAAAGCTGGATCTTATCAAGCTGAGAAAAGAAATGTGGGAGAATACATCGCACAACGCTGAAGACTTTGCAAAGCTGACAGAGGTAAACCAGTACCTTTCGGTTCTTGAAAGTCAGACAGCCAGCTATGACGGCACATTAAAGCTAATTGAAAAGTATAGAAGGCTGCTGTCCTCTCCTTACTTCGGAAGGTTCGATTTTTCTGAAGGAGAATCGGAGGAATGCGAAAAAATATACATTGGTATTCACAATCTGATAGATATGAAATCACACAGTATAATTGTGTATGACTGGAGGGCGCCCATAGCAAGCATATATTATGAGTATGAGCTGGGTGACGCAGAGTACAGCTCTCCTCAAGGCAAAGAAACAGGCAAGGTGCTTTTGAAAAGGCAGTATAAGATTAATGGTGGCAAGCTGCTTTATTTTTTCGACAGCAGTCTTAAGATAGATGATGAAATGCTGCAGCAAGCCTTGGGTCGCAGTTCATCCCCAAAGATGAGGAATATTGTGGAGACCATTCAGAAGGAGCAAAACCTCATCATCAGAGATACTGAAAATGAGCTCCTTATTGTACAAGGTGTCGCAGGAAGCGGGAAAACCTCAATAGCACTGCACCGTATTGTTTTTCTGCTTTATCAGGGTTTAAGCACCAAGCTGAACTCAAACAATATTCTTATTATCTCACCCAATGAGGTATTCAGCAGCTATATTGCGGGTGTAATACCTGAGTTGGGGGAAGAAAATGTTCTGCAAATAACCTTTGGGGAGATTTGTCATAACTTGCTTGGTGGCAGGGGAATTATGGAAAAAAGAAGCCAGCAGCTTGAATTCCTTATCAGAGCTGACGAGGCTGCAAGTTCCTTGAAAAGCAGAAGTATGGAGTTCAAGGGTTCAAATGCATTTGCGAGGATACTGTACAGGGCGATTAAGCATTATGAGCAGAAGGTACATGTATTTGAGGATGTATATTATGATGGAAAAATGATTGAGTCAAAGCAATTCCTGAGAAACTTTTTCCTCAATGGAAAAATAATCGGACAAACAGCAGAAAGATTGAAGAGACTTGAAAAAATCATATTTGATAGAGTTCATCCCATACAGAGGGAAAGAGTTCAAAAAATTGTGAAGCGAGTACAAAAGATGGAAGGCCACGAATTTGATTACAAGGCCTTCGGACGACTGCTTTCCATAAAGGAATCGACCGAACTGCAGAAAAGAGTGAGGAAATTCACTGAGGTCGACTATATGGAAATCTACCGATTGCTGTTTAATGATAAAAATGTATTTTTTGAGCTGGCTCATGGATTGGAGCTGCCGCAGGATATTGGGGCAATACTGGAGAGTACCTGCGACAATCTCAAAAAAGGCTTTATCGAATACGAGGACTGTGCTCCGCTTCTGTATCTAAAGCTATGTCTTGAAGGAAATGAAAAATTTAATGAAGTAAAGCAAGTGGTAATAGATGAAGCTCAGGATTATTCGCCTATGCAATATCAGATTTTTAAGCTGCTGTTTGGAAAGAGCCGCTTTACTGTTCTTGGTGATATCCGACAGGCTATTGATACAGAGGGTGACTTGTCACTGTATGATGAAGTGGACAGCATTCTCGGGAAAAAGAAGTCCGTTCATCTTTTCCTGAATAAGAGCTATAGGTCTTCCCAAGAAATTAGTGCATTTTCACAACGTATACTGAAGCAAGCTCAAGACGCTATCTCCTTTGAAAGACATGGCGCGGAGCCTCTGATCTCTTCTCAGGAGGATGAGGGAAGCATGGAGGCTGCTATAGTTGAGGGTATTCAAGAGTATGTCGCAGAGGGGTTTGAAACTATTGCGGTTGTCTGCAAAACTGTAGAGGCTGCTCGAAAGCTGTACAGCAGAATCAAGGACCTTGTGGATATAAAGCTTATATCAGAAGAGGAGGATCAGATAGAGCAGGGGGCAGTGGTGATTCCTTCATACATGGCAAAAGGCTTGGAATTTGATGCGGTCATAGTACATGACGCTTCAGAGGAAAACTATTGCAGCGAGCTGGATAGAAGGCTTCTATACATTGCCTGCTCAAGAGCGCTGCACAGGTTATCGTTATACCACAGCGGAAATAAGAGCCAATTTATTTAGTACAGTAAGCCTCCCGCCAGAATTTACATAAATGGTTTTTGCTGCTAGTGTCGAATAATATTATGTAAACCTAGTAATTCGGAATAACAAAAGCCCATATTGATAAAATATAGCGGAAGAAAAATTGCGGCGAGCATGTCCGGTATGCCCCATGCAGGGAACGACAGTGCTGCGGCTGGAGCATGGACAAACTGGAGAAGCGACAACTATGGAGCAGGAACTAACTTTGATTGGATTAAGAATAACGAAATGGATGGACATTTTGACATACATTTTCTGAACAGCACCAAGCATGTGGATGGCGAGATTGATGCTGTGCATCAGGCAAATATTAAAATCTCGGCAGGCTTGAAGTAAAGAAAAATGCAGGCTGTACAAATAGTTGTACAGCCTGCATTTTTAATACTATTCTAATTCTCTTTTTTAAACCCTGCTACTTTGAAGGGTCCGAGCAGGAACATTTTTGATAGGATCAGCGCCATTTCTTCCGGAGATTTTTCCATGCCGGTTTCCAGCCAATGTTGAATGACTCCCAAATGAGCAGATAGTACATATGAGATAAAGTATTCCTGGGGAACCAGCATATTCTCTTTCTTAAATGCTTTGATAAGCTTCTTCTCAAATAGGCTGCTTTCTATAAGCTCTTTAATTTTGGTATGAAATTTCGGATCCCCTTTCGGACCTAAAATAGCCTTCATAAATGCTGAATTCTCTTTGAGATATTCGAAGACCTTTATCATGAAGGGCATAGGCTTATCTACAGAATCTACGTTAGTTACATATTCTGCGTTTACTGTATCCAGATTAGTTACTTTATCAATACCCTCTCGCAGCTCCTGTATGACTTCGTCTTCAATCTTCTCCAGCAAGTCATATTTATCAACATAGTGCAAGTAAAAGGTTCCTCTGTTGATATCGGCTTTTGCAGTAATGTCGGTAATTGATATATTGTTATATCCAGACTCTTCTATTAACTCTGATAAAGCATTTCTTATCAGCTTTTTTGTACGAATAGTTCGCCTGTCATTTGGTGACTTTAGCATTCGTATTTCCCCCATTTTTTAGCTATATTTGGAAATTATAATGAACATATGTGCTTATAATGTTGAGTAATCAACACTATAAAATGTGTTGCCTATTGCGTTATACTTTATTAACATTATAATATGCATATAAGCATTTAATCAACATGATGTCCATAATATGTGCTGTAATAGTTGCATATCCAGTGATAAATTGAAGGCCATGGAGGTGGGTGCAGCGTATCTGCTGTGCGTTGAATGAATAAGCTGTTCCATGTAGGTATTGATATCGGATCTACAACAGTAAAAGTAGTAATTTTGAATGCAAGTAAAGAGATAGTCTATAGTAAATATGAGAGGCATTTCGCTGATATTAAGAAAAAGCTTCAGCATATGCTTCATGATGCCTATAAAAGGATGGCCGATGCGCAGTTAACTGTAATGATTACCGGCTCCGGCGGAATGAATATTGCAAAAAATATGGGAGTTTCTTTCACCCAAGAGGTTATAGCCGCCACAAAGGCAATCAAAACCTATTATCCCCAGACTGACGTAGCAATTGAATTGGGTGGGGAAGACGCAAAGATTACATATTTTACTGATGGAATAGAACAGAGAATGAACGGTACTTGTGCAGGGGGCACAGGTTCTTTTATAGATCAAATGGCTTCTTTGCTTAGAGTAGATGCAATGGGGCTAAACGAGCTGGCCAAGAATCATAAGGTCATTTACCCTATAGCGGCCAGATGTGGAGTTTTTGCAAAGACTGATGTGCAGCCACTCTTAAATGAGGGTGTAGCAAAGGAGAATATTGCAGCGTCCATACTTCAGGCTGTTGTCATTCAGACTATCAGTGGGCTGGCATGCGGAAGACCTATCAGAGGGAATGTAGCTTTCCTGGGCGGGCCGCTGTTTTTCCTTTCAGAGCTGAGGGAACGGTTTATTGATACCTTGAAACTGAAAGGGGAGCAGATAATTTTTCCTGAAAACTCACAGCTCTATGTAGCAATCGGAGCAGCTTTATCTTCTTTAGATGAGGCATTTGTATCATTTAAGTCATTGCTTAGCAATTTAGAAAACCATGGAAGCATTTCCAATGGCGAAACAAATAGATTAGCACCGCTTTTCTCTGACGAGAAAGAATATTCGGAGTTCAAATCAAGACACAGCAGGAATTCTATAAAAAGACGAGAGTTGTCAACCTTCGAGGGAGAATGCTTTTTAGGAATAGATGCGGGCTCAACAACTACAAAGATAGCCCTGGTAGACGGCGAAGGTGCCCTTCTGCACACTTATTACGGGAGCAATGAAGGAAGCCCTCTCAAGTCCACAATAAAAGCACTTAAAGAGCTTTACAGTCTTTTACCGGAAAAAGCGAAGATAGTAAATTCAACTGTTTCAGGCTACGGAGAAGGCCTGCTGAAAGCAGCCTTAAATATAGATATCGGTGAAATAGAAACAATCGCCCATTATAAAGCCGCTGAGTTTTTCTGCCCGGGAGTAGACTTTATATTGGATATTGGCGGCCAGGATATGAAGTGCCTGAAAATAAAGGATGGCGTAATTGAGAGCATACTCCTGAATGAGGCTTGCTCTTCAGGCTGCGGCTCGTTTTTAGACACCTTCGCAAGCTCGCTGGGTATGGGCATAGAAGAGTTTGCGGCAGAAGCAATAGCAGCAGAGAAACCTGTTGACCTTGGCTCAAGATGTACCGTATTCATGAACTCAAGGGTTAAACAGTCTCAGAAGGAAGGCGCATCAGTAAGTGATATTTCTGCAGGTTTATCCTATTCGGTAATAAAAAATGCATTATTTAAAGTAATTAAAGTCAAAAGCCCGGAAGAGCTTGGAGAAAAAATAGTCGTCCAAGGTGGCACCTTCTATAATGACGCAGTGCTTAAGAGCTTTGAAATCCTATCGGGCAGAGAAGCCATAAGACCGGACATCGCAGGTATAATGGGGGCCTTTGGAGCGGCTTTGATATCAAGAGAAAGATATGAAGAAGGACATAACACAAGCTTGCTGGATGAAGGTCAGCTGAATGGTTTTGACCTTAATACAGGTATTTCCAGGTGCGGGTTGTGTTCAAACAACTGCTTGCTAACCATAAACAAGTTTGGAAATGGCGGAAGCTTTATATCAGGGAACAGATGTGAAAGAGGAGCAGGTAAGGAAAAGGAACATGGCTCTTTGCCAAATCTGTTTGATTATAAATATAAGAGAATTTTTAAATATAAACCTTTGGATATTAAACAGGCACGCAGGGGTATAGTAGGTATCCCAAGGGTTTTGAACATGTATGAGGATTATCCTTTCTGGTTCACAATGTTTACTGAGATGGGCTTTAGAGTGGAATTATCCGACAGATCCTCAAATAAGCTGTACGAAAAGGGCATTGAGACAATACCTTCAGAGTCTGTATGCTATCCCGGCAAGCTGGTGCATGGGCATATCATGAATCTTATTGAGAAGGGCGTAAAATTCATTTTCTATCCTTCCATCACACATGAGCAGCGAGAGCAGAAGGAGGCAGACAATCATTTTAATTGCCCTATAGTGGTTTCATATCCTGAGGTTATAAAAAACAATATGGATGTTTTAAGAGAAGAAAATATATTGTTTATGAAGCCATTCCTTCCCTTTGACAATGAAGACAGGCTGATAAACCGATTGCACAAGGAATTCAAAGCATTTAATATCGGCAAAATGGAAATCAGAGAATGTGTGCGCAGGGCTTATAAGGAGCAGGAAGCTTTTAAAAAGGATATCCAAAAGGCTGGAGAAGATGCACTGAAGCTTATGAGAGAGAAGGGCTTCAAGGGAGTAGTACTTGCGGGAAGGCCTTATCATGTAGATCCTCAGATACATCATGGCATACCGGATATGATAAATTCCCTTGGTATGGCAGTGCTGACGGAAGACTCAGTATCTCATCTGGGACGCATTGAAAGACCCCTCAGAGTAGTGGATCAGTGGGCATATCACACAAGGCTCTATGCTGCAGCAAGCTTTGCAGCAAAGCAGAAGGACTTGGAGCTGGTGCAGCTGAATTCCTTTGGATGCGGACTGGATGCTGTTACGACAGACCAGGTGCAGGAGATACTGCACGGAAATTCGAAGATTTATACAACTCTTAAGATAGATGAAGGAAACAATCTGGGAGCGGCGAGGATAAGACTTCGTTCCCTAAAGGCTACAATGTCAGAACGAGAGAAAAATGGCTTTGAGCTTAAGAAGATAGACAACAGGTATAAGAAAGTGGAGTTTACGAAAGCCATGAGGCAAAAGCACACTATTCTGGTACCTCAGATGTCTCCTATGCATTTTCAATTTTTAGAAGAGGCATTCAAACAATCCGGCTACAATATGGTGATACTGGCATCAACAGATTACGGAGCTGTAGATGAAGGCTTGAAGTATGTAAATAATGATGCCTGCTATCCTGCGATAATTGTCATAGGGCAGCTTATAGAAGCATTAAAATCCGGCAAGTATGATTTGAACAATACTTCAGTCATGATATCTCAGACTGGCGGAGGCTGTAGGGCTACCAATTATATAGGCTTCTTGAGAAAAGCCCTGAAGGATGCCGGGTATGAAAAAATCCCTGTGATATCCCTAAATGCTATAGGTATAGAGAAGAACTCAGGCTTTAAATTTACCATGGACCTGTTGAATAAAGCGTTGATGGGACTTGTATATGGCGATTTGTTAATGAATGTACTTTATAGAGTCAGACCCTACGAAAGAATCAAAGGCTCTGCCAATGAGCTATATGAAAAATGGGCTGCAATATGTACAAAATCCCTGAGCTATGCCAATAGAAAGGTTTTCAAGGAAATCATCGGGCAGATCGTAAAGGAATTTGAAGAGTTTGAGATAATCAATGAGGTTAAGCCTAAGGTCGGCTTGGTCGGGGAGATACTCGTCAAGTTCCATCCGACAGCAAACAATAATGTTGTAAGCCTGGTGGAGGCTGAAGGTGCAGAAGCAGTAATGCCCGGACTCACTGACTTCCTACTGTATAGCGCTTATGGTCTGGACTATAAGTATAAGTACTTGTCAGGAAGTAAAATGTCTCAGATATTCGGCAACGCAGCTATCAAGATTATAGAATATTTTAGGAGTGCCTATAGAGATGCATTATCGACCAGCTATAGGTTCTATGCTCCAAAAACAATAGAAGAAATAGCAGAAGGAGCCTCCTCAGTTGTGGGTTTGGGCCACCAGACCGGAGAAGGCTGGTTCCTGACAGGTGAGATGGTTGAGCTTATACACAGCGGAGTCAAAAACATCATCTGCATGCAGCCCTTCGCCTGCTTGCCAAACCACGTAACCGGAAAAGGAATGATGAGAGAACTAAAAAGAGTCTACCCCGGAACCAATATAGTAGCCATAGACTATGACCCGGGCGCAAGCGAAGTAAATCAGCTGAACAGGATAAAACTTATGATTTCAACAGCATTTGAAAATATCGAAGGGCTTAAGACCCATAAAGTAAAATCCTTTGTCCCGAAGGACTATGGACAGATGCATGGGACGGTGAGCATATAAAATGTAGGGGCGAACATTGTTCGCCCACCTAAAATACCTAACGTAGGGAACGGTGTCTCACCGTTCCTTTATAATTTAGGGCATTCGGATTATAATATCATTTAGGCCTACATAATTGTGCACGGAAAGTCGGATAGTTGCATTCAATTTCTGCTATTCTATTGATGAGAGGAGGTCATAAAAATGGATTTGCTTAAAAAAATGAATGAATCACTGAACTATATTGAAGAAAACCTTACTGATGATATTGACTATAAAGAAGTAGCAAGGCTGGCTTTTTGCTCTGAATATCATTTCAAAAGAATGTTTTCGTTCCTTGCAGGTATTACACTATCGGAGTACATCCGCCGCAGACGCCTTACTATGGCAGCATTTGAGTTTAACGATAGCAGCACAAGGATAATTGATGTGGCGATTAAATATGGATACAACTCACCGGACTCTTTTACAAGAGCTTTTCAAAGCCTGCATGGGATAACACCATCAGAAGCCAGGAACAATGGTCAATCACTAAAAGCCTATCCACGAATGACCTTTCAGCTATCAATTAAAGGAGGAAGTGAAATGAACTACAGAATTGAAGAAAAAGAGGCATTCCGCATAGTCGGCATCAAGAAAAGAGTTCCTATAATATTCAACGGAGTTAACCCCGAGATTGCCTCTATGTGGAAAAGTCTGAATGATGAGACAATAAATAAACTTAAGAGTCTTTCTAATGTCAAACCATTGGGACTGCTTAGCGCATCCACGAACTTTTCAGAAGGCCGAATGGAGGAAAAAGGCGAGCTTGATCATTATATAGGCGTGGCAACAACAAAGGAGTGCCCAGATAACCTGACACAGCTCCAAGTCCCCGCCTCAACCTGGGCTGTATTTGAAGCAGTCGGACCCTTCCCCGATACACTGCAAAATATCTGGGGACGCATCTATTCCGAATGGTTCCCATCCTCAAGCTACGAGCAGACAGAAGGCCCGGAGATTTTGTGGAATGAGAATAAAGATGTAACTTCACCAAAGTTTAGAAGTGAGATATGGATACCGGTTTTGAAAAAGTAGGGAATTGATAGACGTTAGCGAAGGTAGCACGAGTTGCTGCCTTCTTTATTTTTTTGCTACCATCCGGAATATATTGGAATTTGTGGAGGAGTTTTGGATAAATAGTAGAACTTATAATATAATAACAACGAAATGCATTCTATGTGATTATTGTATAGTACTAATTTAAATGTATTGTGGATAATGTATATAATAGTAAGCTGGCATGAGATTAATTATTGTACTGCAATTTCAAATATCAGTTTTGCAGACTAATTTTGTATATTAACTGTTTTGATTCATAATCATGAGGCTAAAAATATGAGTGGATAAGGTAGCATAGATAATCGACTTATAGAAACTTCGACATAATAAAAGCTTTCTATAAAGGTATTTGAAATCTGAAACATGAGCAGGTCAGTACCTGAGGTGCATTTCTAAAAAGATACTAGGTGTACAAGCCATCATATAGCAAATTGTAATTGAAATGAGGTTTCAAAAGGCACGTAATGGAGGATACAAGAATATGCTATTCTATCATATTCAAGTTCAAAGATTTTGGCTTATCAAGTGGGGATATATTTCAGGGACTGTGGATAGTAAAGATGATGTAGGTAAGGAGAATAACTAATTAAGATGTGGCAATAGATATTTGTATATCTGGACATGTAGTATTATTATTATCTAGATGGAATTAAAAAGGTAATATGTCTACTTCTAATTTGAACTTGCGTCTGTCTCCTGCTATTTGTTCAAATTAACTGAAAAAGTGAGTCAATATATTATTAAATAGAATAAAAACCATATATACTAAGGAGGTATAATTAAGAATGTTAAAGTCTATTCAGTTAAAGAATTTCAAGAGCTTTGTTGATACAAAGGATATTGAACTTACACCCATTACTTTGCTATCTGGGCAAAATAGTAGTGGAAAGAGTACTTTAATACAAGCGCTATTAGTTCTTAAGCAAACCCTTGAAAGTCCATTTTCGGAAGAACCACTTATATTAAATGGAGCATATGTTTCACTCGGTGAATATTATGATATTTTAAACAGTCAAGCAGATTGTGGTGATTCAATCGAATTTGGTGTAAAATTGAAGAATACTAGCGCTATAAATAAAGGACCTAATGAAATAGATATGTTTAAATATCCGTTATTAATGCAGAATAACATTAAGGAAGTAAGCCTTAATATTGAGATTGATACTCAAGTGATTAATGAAGAGCAAAGGGGTAATTTACTAAAACTAAAAAGAGCTAATATATCTAGTGTTATAGATCAAGAGAAATTTGACTTAAATATAGTGAGAAATATTAATCTTATAGAAAAACTTAATCAAAATTATGATTTAGATAATAATTTTAAATTTGATGATATAGGAATGATATTTGATATAGATAAGCCGAGAAAGTTTGATCCGAAACCAGAAGCCGTAAAGATGAACAAGTTTTTACCAGATATTGTGTTTCATCCTAAAAATCAAAAATTAATTGAGATACAAGACAAGTTTTTTGAAAAATTTACCATGGTATTAGATAAATTAATTGGTGTTATATCAGATAATAATGATTTCTCAAAAAATGGACTTAAACCATACTATATGATAAGAACTGTACATGCCAAATATTTTAAATATCGACGCAAAAAAGAAAGTAACGAATTTGATGAAGCTAAAATAATCGCAAAAGATGAAATATTACAATTGTTGGAAAATTTGATTAGTGATTATGCAGAATATCATTTTAAAGAAATTCAGAGCTATATGAATTCGATTCTTTCAAAACTAGAAATAGATGAATTGAAAGAAGTTAAATGTTTTGTTGATAGTTATGTGTCTATAATTAATGAAGCCAGAAATGCGAGGAAGACTTTGGCTCTAAAACTTGCTAAAAACCTAAGGCTGTGTAATAACAATGTTCCCGCTACTTTTGGAGATGTTAATGATTATATAGTAAATGCATTTAATAAAATATACTATCTAGGTCCCTTAAGAGAAGAACCTAAAGTATTCTATAGGCGTTCTGGCTCTACAGACCCAATGTATGTTGGACAGAAGGGAGAAAATGTCGCTTTTGTGCTTAAATATTATAATAATAGAATAATAACAACAATACTACCAGGCGACAATCGCTATGAACCTAAGAATTCAATTATAGAACAGAAAACGTTAGGTATTGCAGTGAAAGAATGGTTGAAATATATAGGAATAGCAAATGATGTAAAAGTAGAAGAGATGGGGAAAATTGGACTTAGTCTTCGTGCTAACATATATGGAGACAAAGATGCTGACTTAACAAATGTTGGGGTAGGTGTTAGCCAAGTACTTCCATTGATTGTTATGGGTTTAGCAGCTCCGATAGACTCAATATTAATATTTGAACAACCGGAACTCCATTTACACCCATATGTGCAAAGCCGTCTTGCTGATTTCTTCATTGCAATGTCAAAGTTAGGAAAGCAAATAATTGCGGAAACTCATAGTGAACATTTAATTCACAGAATGAGATATCATATAGCAGCTCGAAATATTAATATTAGTGAAGATATAAATGTTTACTTTGCTCAAAGAGACAATGAAGCTAAAAAATCTGATATTATCAAAGTTAATATTGATAAGTTTGGTGCTATTGACAGTTGGCCCAAAGGATTCTTTGATGAAACGAACAAGCTTTTAGATGACATTTTAAATGCAGCTTTAGAAAGAGAAGATATATTCTAGAATGGGGGGGAGAGGTTTGATTCCAGTATTGATAGAGCCTTCTAATCTTTGTTTTGACCTTGCATATAGTAATACTAAATTTTTAAACCAAGCAGATGAAATAAATGAATTTAAAGCTTTCGTTAGAGAAGTATCAGCTATGTTTGATAAGCTTATAGAATTTAAGCTTGCTATTGCAGTTACAAAAGAATTAAGAGAAATATTTGCACATTCTGTCCCAATAAGTATATATGGAGGTAATACTCCTTTGGAAAAACTAGCAATTGAAGTTTTAAGCAAAAAATTAAAGCTCAATTCAAAAGTTGTACATAAGTATGGAGATCATGGTATAGAAATTGACTTTGAAGAAATTTCAGTAGATAAAACTTTACCAATATATAATACAGATACTTATTTGCATTGGAGAGATATGGCAGCCCTTGTTGTAATTAATAGATTGCCGAATTGTACTTTAAAGTCTAGAAGGCTGACCATATTTAAAAGTAAGTATGCTTTATTAAAAGGCAATAAAGGAATAAGTGAAAACTTATGCATCGCAGATAGCTTAGAGTATTTAAGTGATTCTGATGAAGTTAATATGTTCAGATTTATTCTTGGTCTTTTAACTAATGATAATGTTCATGTAGTTCCATGTGCTGGTACTGGAACACATAGTTCTATGTGGGGTAACAGCATTGAATGTATCACCGATATTCCTACATTAGAGCGTGAGTTGATTAAAAAGTTGATAAACACAGGTTGCGTTAAATCACTTACATTTCTTTCATTCGAAAAGACGTTACCTGCTGTTGGGTCTCCCATATTAGAAATAGATAAAGTAGTCGAAAAAGATAAAAGTACACAGTTACTGTGTACTTTGAGAGGGAAAGGAGTCAAAAAGCATTGTCAGGATGTTAGTATCGAGATTGGAAATGAATATGCAAGTAGCTTTAAGAGTTATTTTGGTAAAGCTATAAGCTTAGATAAATTGGACAAGCTATTTGAGTTAAATGTAGCAATTACAAAAGAGCAATAATTAAAATAGAGAGTTTAGATCTAAATGAAGAAAATAATTAATTAAGTGCCAGATACGGGGACGAGGGTGGGACGAGGGGACAGGTACCTTGTCCCTACGTAAATTATTGATATACTTTTGTTGAGGTGATGGACTTGTCAAGAGATGAAAGAATTAGAAGCAAAAGCAGAATATACCACATAATGCTTCGAGGAATGGGACGAGGGGACAGGTACCTTGTCCCTACGTAAATTATTGATATACTTTTGTTGAGGTGATGGACATGCCAAGAGATGCAAGAGTTAGAAGTAAAAGCAGAATATACCACATAATGCTTCGAGGAATAAACAAACAAGATATTTTTGAGGATGAAGAAGATGTAGAGAGATTACTTGAAACAATAAAGAAATATAAAGAAGTGAGTGAATTCGAAATATTTGCCTACTGTATAATGAGCAATCACATTCATATGCTTATTAGAGAGACTGAAGAATCCATTTCAAATATAATCAAGCGGATAAGCAGCAGTTATGTATTCTGGTACAATAAGAAGTATGAGCGGTGTGGGCATATGTTTCAGGAGAGGTTCAGGAGCGAAGCTGTAGAAAGTGATGAATACTTTTTGTCGGTACTGAGATATATTCATCAGAACCCGGTGAAAGCGGGAATAGTTAAGGACATTCATGATTATAAATGGAATAGCTATAAAGAGTATATTGGAAAAACTGAAATAGTAGATGTAGATTTTGCATTGGATATGTATTCATCTGATAGAAAAAGAGCAATAGAATTATTCCAGAACTTTAATATGCAGAGGAACAATGATATGTGCTTGGAAGATGAGGAAAAATCAAGGGTATCAGATAGTAAAATAAAGGAGTATTTCAAGGAACTGGATATAATGGATCCGAAAGAAGTAAGACAGCTAGAAAAGGGCAAAAGAGATGAAATTCTGAAGAAACTTAAAATAAAGAATGGAGTAACAATAAGACAATTATCCAGGATTACAGGAATATCAAAGAGTGTAATAGATAGAACTTAGGGACAAGGTACCTGTCCCTTATGTCTTGGTACCTGTCCCCTATGTCTTCTTTCGAAGAGCCAGGTCGGAGATCGTATTAATGGGGCATATGGTACACCATGTTTTAGGCTTGAACAGCCAAGCTAGTATCAACCCTAAAACAGTAGTTGTAAACATCATTGAGTAAATCCTAAAGGATAACTGTATAGCCCAATCCGGGAAAACTCCAAAATTGAGGAATTGAGGCATATCCCACGGTATCTGAAAAGCAATCATAAATCTTACCTTATCCATTAAAGGTCTTCTGCCTGCGAATACCATAATCGTCGACATTGTTAAGACAAAGAAGTTAAACAGAAAGTAAGCCAGCATGATCCATTTTGCTCTGCCGTTTATCAGCCACTTCGGACCGGGCTTTCCCGTTAAGGATCTGTTTTGAAATAGTACACTGAACAAATTGGCTCTAGGGCAATAACCCTGGCACCAGGTCTTACGTTTATCCTTGGCGAGCAGAATAAACGGTGTGATGATACATGCAAATCCGACCCATGCAAAAATGATATTGAAAAATCCAAGCGCAAAAAACAATAGTGTGAGGATATATAGATAATTCGTCCAATTTTTCTTCATATAAAGCACGTCCTTTTCTCTAAATTAAGATCATCATTTTTTATAACGAGTAGGCGTATCTGTTCCACCTTAATTTTTCAAAATACTTTAATTAAAGCCTTTTTTATAAGTTATTGCTTTTACAGGGCAAATCTGCGTACAATTCATACACAAAAGGCAATGTGTCGGATCAATTTGTACGCCTTTTTCCTTTTCTATCTTAATGGCATCACCGGGACAATCACGTTCGCAAGCTGAGCAGCTGATGCAGCCACTGGCTTTAATCCCAAGCTTGGAAAACCTGCCTGTCAAGCTGAATAAAACGCCCCATGGGCACAAATACCTATGCCATGACCGTTCGTTAATAAAAAATGCAGTAATAAGGCCCAATGGTATGATGATTAAAGGCAATGGGAATTTCCGTCCCTGCGTAATCGTATAAATGGTATACCCAAGACCAATTAGAAATAAGCTGAATACGATCCAACGGAGCTTCTCTGTTTTAAGGATTCCCGGAATTTGCTTTTTCTGCAGTTTGAGTTTTTTACTTAACCAGACCGCAGGCTTCATGAGTGTATTGATTGGGCACGCCCAACCACAGTAAAATCTTCCGAAGAAGGCAGCCAGGATAATAGATAGGAATATGAAACCCATCCACAGTTGTGCTTTACCTGTAAACATGACGAACAGAAAAAAGCCTAAAAATAATAATTGCACAATTCCCCTTGTATTTCTAATCATTGGTATCCTCCTAATATAATATTGACTATACCCGTATGGGGTATGTTCAATATTATACGGACATAAGATATATTTGTCAATTCATATATTATGATATTACGATATTACGATATATGGGAAATCTTCTATTTATGAAATTTTTTAATGACCTCATCTACCTCGGGAATGCCGCCTTGGTAGATCAGAGTTAGATGCCAGTCTGTCAACTGCGTGTCCAGCGAAGCTGGACTGTGCTAACCGGTGAAAGTCCGGTCCCGGTAGTCGCCAAGGAGCCGGGTAAGAGGGTAGGTGTCAGGCCCGACGTTTAGTCAGTTATTTAAGAAAAAGCTAATAACAACCGTCTAACAGTGCTTTCCCTGACACTTGATTTCTTACGTAATTCAACAAACAAAAAAATACAAAATTGTTGCGCATTGGAAAATATAAGGCTATAATTATTGTAGGGGAATTGAAAAAGGTCGCCATGACCTGTAAGTGCTCGAACACTTACAGGCTCATGCAGGTGAAACACCACCCACAAACGCAGCTTTCGCTGCCACAGCAACCTTATGTTATTATAGTCTATTTTTACAGTAATTTCAAGAACCGTTCCATTGCATTGATGTTACAGTGTGTTTGCATTGTAATTTGCATGGATGCCGGGGATCTGAATGATAACATAAAGTGCATGTGTGGGATAAAACCTGCATATGCACTTTTTCAATTTCCCCTCCTAAAGAAGATAAGGAGGGGAAATATATGATAAAAGGTCCTAATTGCATTCAGCTTGCGGGGCAAGGAGGTATAGGGTATGTACGGTTTTTTTAGGTTCAGCAGCATTAGAGAGGGACTTATTTTCATAGCAGTACAGTCAGCCATTCTGACCATTGCTTTGCTTTACGAGTATCGGCGGAAGCGGCTTGAGAAAAAACAGAAGGATCTGAAGAGCCTTATATTTGACATTGAAATTCTTACAGAGCATAAGCATAAGTGATGTAGAATAGGTGCCAGGCCCGACATTTAGAGAGTTATTTAAAAGTATTGACCTTCTGATATGCTGGAGTCAGTATTGTATCGGGAGGTTTTTTTATGGGAAGACCTAAATAAAAAGTATTAGAATTAACCATATTACGGTTAACCGTACCACAAGTAATTACGAAAAGCTAGCTGGGTATAGTTAAAAGTTCCCAATATACTGCCGATAATATTTTAGACCCAAATTAAAGGAGTGTATTGATGTGAATATTACTAATTCTATAGACATGCAGACATTCTCTTATCGTTTCAATAACGTAAAGAGTGATAAAAACACAAGTTATAAAGACGAATTTACGAATGCACTTAGTAAACAAATGCAAGAAAGAATAAGCGACAGGTTGAACAACAGCAGAAGAACAAGTTCAATTCCTCCTATGTTGCTGGATAAATTAAAGACCTTATCAGGACCTGTGTTTGAAGATGTTACATATAATGAAGAGTATGAACATTTATTTGAATGCGGAGAGTATAAGCTTTTTAGGACTTATTTGGATAACGTCGAAGGGGATGGGGGGAAAGCATACTATCTTATCAGATTGAGACCATGCAGTAAGGATGCAAAAATTGATAGCGATAAGTTGCAGGATATATTTGAAAAAGCGATTGAAATTGTTAATAATGTAATACCTATTTATGCGAAAATGAATGGCACGGCTATTCTCGCTGGAATAGACTATCAATTACCATTTTGTGAAGCTACCGGGAAGGTTGACTTTAAGTCTTTTGTCAAAGATTTAATGCAAGGCTTGAATTGTGAAATCAGCAATTTACCAATTGATGATCATATAAAGGAAGAACTGCAAAAAATGCTAAAGGAATGTGAAGATATTCTTTCAAAAGCTATTGATAAATAAAGTGCTGTACCTGGCACGTAATTCTATTAGACATTTAGCAATCATTATCGTAAAATAAAGTAAGATATTAACAAAAAAGCAGGAGTGATTTAATGAAATCATTAATTATTTATTCTTCTACTCACCATGGAAATACAAAAAAAATAGCTGCCGTAATAGCAGAAACTCTTGGAGCGGACTTACTCCAAACAGATGAGGTGAAAAGCAATTTATTAAAACAATATGATTTAATAGGTTTTGGTTCAGGTATTTTTAATGGGAAGCATCATGCAAAATTATACCAAACAATTGAGAAAGCAAAAATCAAGGGTAAAAGTGTTTTTGTATTTTCTACGAGCGGAACAGGAAATAATAAATATAATAAATCGCTCATAGACCATCTTACATCTAATGGTGCATTAGTTAAGAACAGTTTTTCATGTAAGGGTTTTGATACCTATGGTATATTCAAATGGATAGGTGGAATTGCTAAAGGACATCCGGATAGTAAGGATATAGAAAGTGCACGAAATTTTGCAAAGGCTCTTTTAAATTGAGTCAATTTACTACATACTTCAATTTTTATGGTCATTTTTTAGCAGTTTCCCTGATACCGAATTCTTTACCCTAAATACAAATTTGTGCCAATAACCGTCTAGCAGTCGTGCCTGGCACTTGATTTCTGGTGGAGAGGGAGCAGAAATAGGATGTTTATAAAACACATTATTATGATATAATTAGGTTAGGGATTTTGTTTGATTTGTTGGAGGTGATGTCAAAATGCTAACTATAAATAAGATCAAAAATTCAATAAGTGATATTATGGTAAAATATCCAATAAAGAAGATATCACTATTCGGGTCATATGCAGATGGTAGCGCAAGCGAAGAAAGTGATATAGATATTCTAGTTGAGTTTTTATCTCCTAATGTCTCACTGTTTTTGCTTTCAGACATCAAAAATGAGATCGAGTCAAGATTGAATAGGGAAGTAGATTTGATACATGCTCCTGTAGATGAGTATTCATTAATAGAAATAAATAAGGTAGTTGATATCTATGAACAATAGAGATTATCAGATAATAAAAAAGATATTGCTGGAAATTGATATAATTGAGGAACTAATAAAGGGATTTGACTTAGGAAAGTTTATAAGTGACGAACGCACAAAGAGAGCAGTTTGTATGACACTTATAAACATAGGAGAGCTTACTAAAAGTCTCACCGAAGAATTCAAACTGTCCTTTGGCCAAATTTCATGGCGAGGAATAGCCGGTATGAGAGACATTACTGCCCATAAGTATCAAACATTGAAGATGGGTGACGTATGGATTACCCTAGCAAATGATATTCCAAATTTTAAAATGCAGTTGAATGATATATTGAAAAATATTTAATTCAGGGATAGCAATTCAACACATGCTATCCTTTTCCTTTATTATGAAAATTAATGAGGATTAAAAGGAGACAAGCCTATGTTGATAGAATGTACTAATAGAATTACGTGCCAGGCTCTGAGGTTACTAATAGAATTACGTGCCAGGCTCTGAGGTTATTAGGTTATTATACTTATTGGTTTCAGTAACCAAATAACCTTTGCACTAGGCACCTAAATACTGAAGAGACTAAAAATAAAGAACGGAGTAACAATAAGACAATTATCCAGGATTACAGGAATATCAAAGAGTGTAATAAATAGAACTTAGGGACAAGGTACCTGTCCCCTATGTCCCTTTAGATTCTCCTTTTTAATCAACCTGCCGAAAACAATTATGGATTAGAAGGTTGAGCGTTAAGCCAATTCATGTGATGACTTCGGTCTTTACCAGGTATTTCATAAAACAACTGAGACAAGAAAGAAGCTTCGTGAATGACGAGACTTACTGTTGAGAAAATTCTCATCATGTCATCACGGAATGGATACCGGTTAGATACAAGATTCTCCACAGGCCATTCAAGATAATTTGCTAATAAGTCATATTTTTCAGCGTAACTTTGCACAAGTTTTGCAAAATTGACCTGTTCAGTGAGCGTTCTTTGGTCTGCATGAAGTTGCAGATTTTCAGTTCCGGGAGCTATTATTCCACGTTTAGTCCAATCCTGTATTGTAGAATCAAGATTTAGTGACTTCACATGTTCCTCGACGTCTTGTCGAACTTTATGGGTCTCAATAAGGTTCCCTGCTCTGTTAAACGCAAGCGCCGCTTCAATGCATTTCAATCGCCCAGACTTTGCAGCTTCTGCAGCAAGGGGCAGATTGTGCTTGTCATCCTCAGCGAACATAGAAAAGATGAGTGATAAGCCCTCTAAGGATTCAATAGTTCCTTTTAATATATGGGTCTTCATTAAGTCATTCGCAGCTTGATCTTCGAGTATATCGGCTTCGGGGAAAGGCCGCAAGCCAGACAAACTACCACCGGTAGCTTTGTTTTTCGGTCATTGAGGATTACATACCCAACCCATAATGTCATTCTCCTTTCAAGTTAGATTTATTATTTGATTGAACATTATTTAAATATTCGAAATTTATGGTTCCATTATTGCGTTAGATTTATTCAAACAAATTGATGTGTAGTGCATATCCAATAGAACTGCTAAAGAAAGAAATAGAGAAACTTTAGCCTTTGCATCTTGTACCCAAAATTATGCAATATCTAATAAAAATAAAGGAGATGAAGTTTTGAATAGAACAAAGCTCAAAGAAGCCGAAGAAAGATTTCTTGCGCGATACCCCGGGGGCTTTTCTGATCCATTGATGCTCGAAATTGCGAAGAAGCATAAAGTAGAGAAAATGAACAAATTGGCACAGGATAGCTTCGCAATTGAACAATTTGAAAGTTCAAACAAAATTGCCGATTCCATGAGCAAGATTGTCAGCCAGTCTTCTATGGTTTCAATTTTTGAAAAACCCAAATTTAGAGACCTGGTAAAAGCCATCGACGACAATGAAAAAGAACGTCTATCTCTTGGATTGAAGGAATTCCTACATGGGGATCAGGAGTCTGGCTTTAAGCTGATGTCTGACTTGCTCAGAGAATACAAGCTGGCTAAATGGCCGTTGTTAACAGTATACCCCGTCTATTACAGACCGAGTGTGGAAGTTTTCATCAAACCTACCACCGCAAAAGGCGTTATTGAGTACTTTGAATTGGAAGGACTCAAATACAGCCCTAATCCAACCTTTGGATTTTATAGGGCTTATCGGGAACAAATCAATCAGATGAAAGAGGAAGTTGCTGCTTCACTGCACTTTGATAATGCGGCTTTCTGTGGTTTCCTTATGATGTCTATTGAGAATTTTACAGACTCCAAAAAGGCAGATGAATAAAATGTGTACCGGGTACAGCAGTTAAGTGGTTATTTTTGATTCGCTTCACAATAACCGCATATCCTCTATAATCGGGACAATAATAAATGAGAAGTTTTAAAGACCAGGCAGACTCGAAAAACAATTCATAAATTATGGGAGGAATTCTAATGATTAAAGCTTATTTAGCAGGGGTTGAATCTCTATATGAGGGAGAGAATATAGAAGTTCGATATAGTATCTATGAGGATCAAGCGCTCTTATGCAATGAATCTATCGTGATGGAATACAAGAAGCCAGCAATTGTAGGACAAATTGCATTGATAACACTCCTAAGGAAATTGAAAAAGTACATGGGTAAAGAGATAGTCATTATTATTAATGATGCTGCTTTATATGAGATCGTTAGAGGAACATCAACAACGAAAAATAATGATGTTCTAAAAATGGCAGTTCAAACGAGAAAAGAGTTTAACATGTTTCGAAACATTGATATTAAGGATATTAGTAAAGATAAAGCAGAATTGGTGGAATGGCAGAAAGTGTTATGGAGTTAAGGAGCTATATGGTGCATTATACGGTAAGTAAGATTGGATAATAATTATATACCGGTGAGATGAAATTTCATCTTGACCGGTTTTATTATTTTTATGGATATACTCAAATTTATATTTCTAAATATGTGATAAGAATCACATATTTAGAAATATGGAAATGATATATTATATATGTAAGTTATTATTATCTAAATGATAATATATTGGATGAAATAAGTTAATATGAGGAGGATTAATAATGGAACAATTTATAAAAAACATTGAACTTTCGAAGGTGCTGGAAATGGAGTCTTTGGTTACATATCAAGAAGGACAAGTAATTAGCAGGACTTTAGCTCAAGGAAAAAATTTAAGCTTAACCTTATTTGCTTTTGCCAAAGGGGAAGAAATAAGTTCTCACTCATCTAGTGGAGATGCAATGGTGTATTTGCTTGATGGAGAAGCGGATGTAACAATTGGTGAAAAGACTTTTCATCTGAAAAAAGGTGAAACTATTGTAATGCCGGCAGGAATATCTCATGCACTACTGGCTAGTGAACAATTTAAAATGCTTTTAGTTGTGGTGTTTAGACCTTAGTATTCAATCAATAGATTTATAAAATAAGGGGGCAGAATTATGAGTTTTAGAGAATTCACGGCAAATATTCTATCAATCAGGGATTACGAGGAAACCCGCTTAAGAGGGATAGAGCTTGCTGATATCAGTGAATATTTGAGAAAAATTAATGATGGTATTGGCAGAGAAAAAGGTTTTTCACTTATTATGATCATAAATGGTAAAGAGGTTTTCGATGACTTAGAGGGTATTGGCGGCTACAGCGGCATTATGATCAAAAGTCCGCATTACATAGCGCTTACTACTACCAAAGAAGATACTGAAGCTGAATTTTTGGGAGCATATTATATGCAGGCAGCAGTCAAAAAGCTGTACGATATGAATATAGGCAGCTGTTGGATAAATATAAGAAGCATATCTCACGACTTAAAATCGAAGCTGTTGAAAAACCATGAAGGAAGCATCAACTATCTATTGGCGCTCGGACTTGCAGATGAGGAAGCTATTAAACAGAAGACTCCACACATGACTGTAACAAATACAACGCCTGAATATAAACAAAACCCCTATGGAACAAAGGTTAATGAGGCTGCATCCTCTGACAGATCAAGGCATTCCATAGGTGAGATAGTATATTTATATGAATGGGGAAAACAAGCGACCTATGAGGAGTTGGAAAGAAGAGGCGTGGCGGATATATTCTTCTATGTCAGAAACGCACCTTCTTATAAAAACTTGCAGCCCTGCAGATTAATATTGAAGGACGGAGAAATTGATCTCGCAATTCTACATCCTGAAGATGCAGCAAGCTATACTGATGCAGGCATTATGATGTACACCCTGGAAGGCTTGGCTAAAGATTTAGGAATTCCAGGAGAATGGCATTTTATCAAAGATGATTCAAACAATAAGGAGTATCGCATAGTAGCAAAAATAAAACTATAAATGGCTGGGAAGAAATAATTACATAAGTAAAGGTGAGACAAATGAAAAAGTATGATACTGTTATATTTGATTTGGATGGGACGTTGCTTAATACTCTTGAAGACCTTACAGATAGTGTCAATTATGTGTTAGCATTGTATGGCTTTCCATGCAGAAGGATGGATGAGGTCAGGAGTTTTGTCGGTAATGGCGTAGCTAATTTAATGGGACTTTCCATATGTGATGGGTTTGATAATCCGCATTATGAAAAATGTCTTGCAGATTTTCGCAACCATTATTCGGGGAATCTGCAAAACAAAACTGGTGCTTATAAAGGAGTTATGGAGCTTTTAGGAGAATTATCAAAAGAAAATTATAAGCTGGCAATTGTATCAAACAAATTTGATAAAGCAGTAAAAGAGCTTAACGAAGTCTATTTTGGAGAATATATAAAAGTGGCAATTGGAGAAGCAGAAGGTGTTTCTAAGAAGCCAGCACCTGATACTGTGATAAAAGCACTTGAGGAATTAGGTTCTGCTGCTGATAAAGCGGTATATGTAGGTGATTCAGAAGTGGATGCTAAAACTGCTAAAAATTCTGGGATTATGTTTGTAGGTGTAACATGGGGATTTCGGGATAGAGAGGTTTTGGAACAGGAAGGTGCAGACTATATTATTGATAGACCGCAGGAATTATTAAAAATAATTGAAGCATAGGGATAAGGAACTGAATACTCATACAAGCAATTGCACGAGGCACAATCCAAAATATAACTCTATATACGAAAGGAGATAATAGTGGAAAACGAAAAAAAGGAATACAGTACCATTGATGAATATGTGAGATGTTTCCCCTCTGAAATCCAAAAAAAGTTGGAAGAGATACGAGCTGCAGTAAAAGCGATAGCACCAGATGCAGAAGAAAAAATAAGCTATCAGATGCCTACATTTTACTTAAACGGGAATTTGGTACATTTTGCTGCGTTTAAAGATCATATCGGATTTTATCCGATACCAAGTGGTATTGAGGCATTTGAACAGGAATTGAAAGAGTATAAAAGAGGGAAAGGGTCAGTACAGTTTCCTCTGAATCAACCATTACCTATGGAATTAATCAGAAGAATAGTTGAATTTAGAGTTGAAGAGAATCGCAGAAAGCCTGCGAAGAATACCAGAAAAATATAATTAAATCTGGTGAAAATTTTATTAAGCCTCAGAGAAAGCGAGTAGGAGGAGATTCAAATATATTCAAGTGTTAAAGGACTGCCAATGGAGGGTGCAGTTGCACTATTTTGTGCTGTGCTTGTTGTTCTTTATGGCAATACTATAAATTATAGAAAACAGAAAAAGAATGAGGGATAGACTTCGAGGTTATTAGGTTATTATACTTATCACTTGCGAAAGGTCGCCTGGGTGACCGATAAGTTTGGTGTCACATGGCAATTGGTGTGGGAGTAGACAGAACCCTATTTCATATGATTATTATTCCAATATCCTGGTTAATATAATATTGCCAGAAAACCAGGAGGAGTAAAGAAAAATGAAAGTTGCAATATTAGGAGCAGGACTATCAGGGCTGTCATGTGCGAAATATCTTGAGGATAATAATATAGAACCAGTAATTTTTGAAAAACGTGAAAGAGTCGGTGAGCGCTTTCCCAATATGGAATCAGTTATGCAATTAGTACATAGGCCGATGAAAGACCCGGTTATCTATATAAATAAAAAGTATAACATTAATCTGATGCCAACAGGATTAGTACATACAATAGAAATATATTCTCCTAATCATAAAGCAACTTTTACAGGTTACAACTTAGGATATACATCAATACGCGGCCATGATGACCGCTCTTGGGAATGTCAGTTGGCCAGGCAAATTAAAGCAAAGATTCATTTTAATTCTACGGTCACTTGGCAGGAGCTTGAAGAGGATTTTGACTGGGTTATAATTGCTACAGGAGATCCCACTATATCAAGAGAACTTAAGGTATGGAGGACAGATATCGAAGCATTTTTGAAGGGCTGTATCGTCAAGGGCAAATTCGACCTGGGTGTTTCAAAAATCTGGTTGAATACTAAATTAAGCAAAAATTGCATGGTGTATTTTGCACCCTTTGATGCAAATGAAGCCAGCTATTGTACAGTAGCAATTCCCTCTTCGCCAGAGGAACTGGATACCCTTTGGTCAAGAACAATAGAAGAACTGAAGTTTGAACCTATACCCAAGACTGAATTTAAGTATGAAGAATATAAAATGGGAAGGGTCTCGACCAGACGAATAGGAAAGAAACTACTTATTGGTGCAGCAGGAGGGTTTGTTTTACCTTTTATGGGGTTTGGTCAAATTCCATCAATATTAAGTGGTGTATATGCTGCTGAGTCAATAATTACAGGCAAAGACTACAATAAATTGACTTCATGGTTTGATAAACAATATGCAGATGAATTAATACTAAGAAAATATGTAGACAACATGGATAACAAAGGATTAGATAGATTGGTTTCTTTTCTTAGTCTACCAATGGTTAGCAAACTTGCAGCCAATACCAATTTACCCGTTTTAGGCATAGCAGCAAAAGCCATTCGCTCTAGGAATCTTATAAAAAGACCCATAGCGCAAAAGACTAAAATATGACACACAGTTGTCATGTTACTCATGTTATACTGGTTGTATAATATGATGAAAAGGATTATGAAATATGAAGTATATTCCGGCAAAGACAATCATTTCAGGCTATATGGACAATAATTCCTGGTTTGGCTGCAACTATAATATGAATATTTACAAAGGCTGCTGTCATGGCTGCATCTACTGTGACAGCCGCAGTGAATGCTATCATGTAGAGAACTTTGATGAGGTAAGGGCGAAAGAGAATGCTCTTGCCATAATTGAGCGTGAGCTAAAATCCAAACGCAGAACTGGTGTGGTTGGAACAGGTGCAATGAGTGATCCGTACAATGCATTTGAAAATAAATACCGTTTGACAAGAGGTGCGCTATCACTTATCAACACCTACCGATTTGGTGCCTCCATTGCTACAAAGAGTAATTTGATTACAAGGGACATAGATATTCTAAAGGAAATACAAAGCCATTCTCCTGTACTAATTAAGATCACAGTTACCACATGGGATGATGAACTATGTAAAAAGATAGAGCCTAATGTGGCAGTATCATCAAAGCGGTTTGCTGCGGTTAAAGAGCTCTCCGATCAGGGTATATTTACAGGCATCCTACTCATGCCTGTATTGCCATTTTTGGAGGATAACGAGGAAAATATAAGAGACATCATACGTTATGCATATGAGAGCGGGGCAAAATTTATTTATCCCGCTTTTGGTGTAACATTGAGGCAAAACCAAAGGGCTTGGTATTATGAAAAGCTTGATGAGCAGTTTCCTACCCTCAAGCAGAAGTACATACAGCAGTTTGGCAATTCCTATGAGTGTCATTCGCCAAAAGCGGAGATGTTGCGGCAGATGTTTCAGAAGGAATGTGACAGATATGGCATACTATATAGTATGGGAGATATCATAAAGAGTTACAAGCAGGGATATGGGAATACTCAGCTTTCACTATTTGATTAACACATAGAACAAAAACAGTCTTACATCTATTGTACAGCCTGTTTTTTTTATCGATACACTAAAATATCCTTACCACCGTGCCAACACCTACATTGTTGAAGAGATCTTCCACATCCTTGTTGAACATCCTGACACAGCCATTAGAAGCTGCTGTGCCAATGGAAGCGGGATTATTGGTGCCATGGATTCCATAGCTGGGTGCTGTTAAGCCCATCCACCTGGTGCCATAAGGCCCCCCAGGATTGACCTGCTTGGTCTTTATATAGGTCGTTTAGATCAATTCCGTAGTTTGAGTACAAAAGCTGCTGAGAGGAAATGCCGAAGTATTCGGCTATTGATTCCATTGTGTCACCTGAAGCAACAACATAGTAGTTTGTTGTGGGACAGGCAGGATATAATTGAGTTTTCATAGGAACACAAAGCTGCTGGCCGACTTGCAGTTGGTTCGGACTGATGCCCGGGTTGGCTTTTATGATGTCGCTGACGATTGTATTGTAGAAAAAGGCAATGCTACCAAGTGTGTCACCAGACCTGACGATATAAGGGACGGATCCGCTTGGACACTGTCTGTATGCTCCGTTAGTCATATTAATCACCCCCAAAAAGAATGCATTTACATAATATTCCATAGGGGCGGCTAATGTTACACTAATTGGTCGGTTATTTAACAATCTCGGGATCTACTCTCAGATCATCCTTTTTCTTATACAGAAGGTTGTGCAGAAAGGCTATGATGCGGTCTTTCATGAAAAAACCTGTGAGCAAAAGCAGGCATGCGAATACAGAGACTATGGCTACAACTGCATAATTGCCCTGCTGCAGATTTGCTCCAATATAGGAAGATGCAACTATGGCGGGTATACGTGCAACTGAAGATATCATAAAAAACGTCATAGGTCTTACAGGGGTAATCCCTGCCAGATAGCTCAAAGCATCCTTGGGCATGCCCGGTATAAGGAACAAGATGAACATCGCAATTTCAGACTTTGGATTGTTTATGAGAAAGCTGAACTTTTCAAGCAGCTCTTTTGGCGTAAACAGATTAATAAGGGAGTATCCCAGAAGTCTGGAAGCGAAGAAAACAATGATAGAGCCAAGTGTGATCCCTATAATTGAATAGATGGACCCAAACAGTGTCCCATAGATATATCCCCCTGCAATCTGGGTCAGATCTCCCGGCAAGGCTGCGATTATGACCTGTAGAGTCTGTACACCTATAAATACAATAATTCCTGTTGCACCGTAGGACGACAGTATGGTTTTGAAAGCACCGGGATTTGACGCCATGTATACTATATTTGCTGAATACTTTAAAGCAGTAATTGCTACGGCGGAAATAAAAAGCAGCAGCAAGCTTACTCTGATTAATAGTTGTATTAGCTTTTGTCTATTCATATATTATTCTCCTCGCATAAATCAGACCTGTATAAAGACTGGGAAAAGGTAGCGCTCATTTACAAACCCCTCATATAGGATTTCTCTGTTTTTTATAGAGTATAAATCGTCTGTTCTTGTTAACTCAGGGTCTTTCTCGGATTCCAGCACATTGCTTTTTATCAATGCTTCAGATATAAATTGGGAACAGAAATAATAGTTTTTCCTTTTTAGCGGTTTATTAAGCAGGATTCCATATAAACCTAAGAAATTGTATTTATATTTATCTTTTTCTTTTGAAAACTTCTCAATATATTCCTGAAGCGCATAATACTGTTCATCTGTTATTTTTACTCTTAGAATCATGCATTCACAGCTCGCAGATTTGCTGAATACCCCGCCATGGAGGCTTTCTACAACGAAACCTCCCGAAAAAGGATTGTTGGGATTAATTCTGCCAAAGGAATACATTTCGGTAAAATCACTGTCAAAGCTGAGGGATGCATGAGGATACCTTATATCGGAAAAGGCAGAAATCAGCCTGGAGAGCCAAGTACCTGTTTTTGAAAAAACTAAATAAATATATCTGTTGTTCATATGCCATTACCACTCCTAACAGTTCAAATAAAGCAGCATTACTGCCTATAATGTATTTTAGACTTTAATACTTACAGTAGTTTTAAAGAAACATTAGAATTCAATTAGATAGTGCTCTTACAGGGTACATATATAGGTAAAGACGAAAAAAACGACAGCTTGCGTCAAACAAGCTATCGTTATTTTTTTTTGCTGATTAGAAAATAAAAAAATTAACTATACAATTTTGACTTTCGTACCCACGCCCACCAAATTAAACAGTTCAATAACGTCCTTATTGTACATCCTGATGCATCCGTGAGATACAGCCTTCCCAATGGATGAAGGATTATTTGTGCCATGTATTCCATAGCCCTTTCTGTTAAGTCCCATCCATCTTGCTCCGAAGGGGCCACCCGGGTTCACTTGTTTATTGATTATTCTATAAGTGCCTGTTGGAGTTTTAGTCAGGATTTTTCCAGTAGCTATAGGGTATGACTTGAACCACTTTCCATCCTTAAGCAAATGGAGCTTACGTGTCTTGGTATTTACAGTTATGCTGTAGCTTACACGATAATACTCAGGGCTTCTCATAAAAGGACAGTAATACATAATACTCCTCCTATATGCTTCGCACTAAATCACTAATATAATTCTTCAATAGTGCGAAACGTTTTCATTGATGTTATAAATCACAGCTATTCCACGTCACCTTCTATTGCGATTTATATGCAAAATGAATGTGATATGTAATGTGTTCTTAGAAAATATTGTCGTTCAGAACTATATATATGTGGGAATACAGTAATATGAAGCATATCTGCATAAAATTTGTTTATACTAGTATTGAAATGAGGTGAAAACATATGAAACATGTCAGTGCAATTTTAATAAAATTTATTATGGTTGCAGTGGTGCTATCAATTATACTTCTTTACACTACCAATCTTACTTTTTCTAATATACTGACGATATCAGCGGTAATAACAGTTGCAGCCTATTTGATTGGAGACTTGGGCATACTTCCTAAAACGAATAATATTATTGCGACCACCGCTGATGCAGGTTTATCATTAGTTGTCCTTTTAGTGTTCAACTGGGTCTATCCTTGGGCGGCCATTTCATTTTTCGATGCATTGCTGGCTGCAGTGGGATTAGCCTTGGGAGAATGGGTATTTCATAAGATTATATCACCGCCCCCTGCAGTACGTTACCGCAGATAGGAGCGGCCAAAACTAACTTGAAATCAATAAAAACAAGAAACACCTTGGATAGGGTGTTTTTTGTTTTTATAAATTTCACTTAGCTATTAAAGGAAATAAATTACAAGTGCAGAATATATTGTACTAACTGTTTATTGCAATGAAGAAAGGTGGGGTTGATATGAGAGAAAAGCTTGTACCGGATGATTTTATTGTTCCTGAGAAGCTTGAAACAGAAAAGCTGCGATTAAGAATGCTGTCTACTGATGATGTTGTGAAGGACTATGAGGCGGTAATGACGAGTATAGAACATCTGCAAAGCTTATGTGATCCGTATGCAAGCGGTATATGGCCACGAGAAGATATGACTATTGAAGAGGACTTAAGAGATCTGGAAAGACATCAAAGTGAATTCCTGGCAAGAATAGCTTTCGCATATACTGTAATGTCTTTGGATGAAAGTGAATGCCTGGGTTGTGTATATATTGACCCAAGCCATGTAAAGGAATATGATGCAGAAGTATATCTATGGGTAAGGCAGAGTGAGCTTGAAAGAGGGCTGGAAGAGCACTTGTTTCAAACAGCGCAGAAGTGGCTGGATGAAGTGTGGCATTTCAAAAGGGTTGCATATCCCGGAATAAAGATTGGGTGGGAAGAATGGAGAAGTTTAAGATTCATGGACTAATTATAACGGAGGTGTTTGTAGTGAAACGCAGCAGATATGCATTGATAGTGATTGCCTTTTTACTTTTAACTCTGGTTGGATGTCAGAGTAAGGAGCAGTCCGATGTGCAGCCTCAACCAGAGATTAAAGCTGATACTAAACTGATTGAGGCGGTGGCAAGCGACTCGATAAATACTGAGGGGATGACAAAGCTCGGGGAGTTCTCCAATGATATAGACATGGATAATATTGAAGAGAAGATAGAGTTGTTTACAGCTGCGGGACGAGATGAAAAGGGAGAAATGGGGTGGGACGATGGCCAGGATTGGGTATTGGTGGTCCGTGATGGGGATAAGTCCTACCCTCTATTATCTCAGTATGTGCAGTTAGGGGTGGTTTATTTCACCGTATCTAACAGCGGTGAGGAGCCAACACAGAATATCACTGTAATAGTAGCAGAAGGTGCAAGCTTTAGCATGATGGGCTATGCTTTTGATAAAGAAAAGAATGGATTTAGGGAGGAACCTCTATATAAATCAGAGGATGACTGCTGGATTTATAGTTCAATGCCAAGTTACTAAAATTCTCTACAAAAGGGGGCAGCACGATGATTATAAAACAGTTTCACAATGCAAAAGAATATTTAGGCAGAGTTGAAGCCTTCCTCTTAAAGGATGAGGCTTTGAATATTCTCCCGCTTGGAATTATATATTCACTCGCTGAGAGTAAGGAGAACACTGATAGTCTGCTTGCATTGATTGAAGATGAAAATAGGATTCTGTTTGTCATGATTAGGACAACTATGAATTTGGTGGTCTACGGTGAGGGGCCGAAGCTTGACAAGGTCATCAACAAAGCTGTTGCCTATATTATAGAGAATAAAATTGAAATTCCGGGCGTCATTGGACCAATTAAGATAGCCACCAGGTTTGCAGAGCAATGGGAGAAAGTGACCAAATCAAGTATTAAGGTTAGGATGAACCAAAGGCTATATAGATTAGATAAAGTTAATGAAGTAAAAGTATGTGAGGGAAGGTTCAGAGCCGCTGCATCAGGAGATTCGGGTACAGCAGCAGAATGGACATATGATTTTTCAGAGGAGGCTCTTGAGGGTATATCGATGGAAGCGGCGACTGCACATGCGGAGAATAGCATCAGGAATGCCATACTGTATTTATGGGAGGATGGAGTTCCGGTTTCTATAGCAAGCAAAGCAAGGTCTACAAAGAATGGCATTGTACTCAATCTGGTTTATACTCCTATTGCACTTAGGGGTAAAGGCTATGCAACAAGCTGTGTTGCAGCACTGAGTCAGAAGCTCCTGGATGATGGCTATAAGTTCTGCAGTCTTTTTACTGATTTATCAAATCCCACATCAAACGATATATATACTAAAATCGGATATAACCCTGTTGCTGATTTCATTGTCTACGATTTTTGCGACTGATTATTTTTGATTTGACAAATATAAAAGTAAAGAGGATAATCTCTTTAATAAGTGGTTTAAATATACTGTTATGGAATAATAAGGAGGTGGAAATATGAAGATTAACACTTATGTGCAGTATCATGGAAAGCAAATTCTTACAGCTGACTTGGAGAAGAAGGTAAAGGAAGTTTGGAGGCAAAAAGGTCATATTGTTAAAGAAATCGAAAGCATAGCTCTTTACTTCAAGGTTGAAGAAAATGCATGCTACTATGTAGTAAATGGCACTCTTTCGGGTATGGTGCCGATAGAAGGGTAGACTTATTTGCAAACATCTACCCAAGTTCCGCCAGTCACTTCCTGCAAGCGTTCAGGAGATATTTTTACGGCAGAATTCACCGAGCCTGCAGCTGGATAAACATTTTCGAACTCTTTCATTGAAATATCCAAGTAAACATCCAAGCTATTCTTGAGGCCGAAGGGGCATACTCCCCCCACGGGGTGCCCAGTTATCTCCAGCACCTCTTCATGGTTCAGCATTGTCGCCTTTTCATGGAAGCAATCCTTGTACTTGCGGTTGTCAATTCTGGCGTCACCCTTTGTAACAATCAATATTTCTCTATCCTTTAATCCAAATGCCATGGTTTTTGCGATAAGCGCAGGCTCCACACCATGGGCCTTTGCAGCGAGCTCAACAGTAGCAGTGCTTCCATCATGCTCAAGTATATGAAGATCCATATATCCATTTTCGATAAAAAACTTTCTTACACTTTCCAAACTCATTACAATTACTTCCTTTCATTTGTATCGAAATCTCTAAGCGCATATGCTATTCTAATGGTATTATATCATTTTCGACAGGATTACAAAATATTAATCAAGGAGTGATTGATTATGAAGGCAATGGTCATTGACCGATTTGGTTCACCAGAGGTTTTTCGTGAGGAGGAGCTTGATGTACCTAAGCTGAAGGCTGGTTATGTGCTTGTGAAGGTGCATGCAAGCAGTGTAAATCCGATAGAGACAAAGATTCGCGCAGGTCTTGTTCCTGCTATAACGCCACCTTTTCCGGCAGTACTTAACGGAGATTTCTCAGGAGTTATTGTCGGGGTAGGGGAAGAAGTTGCAGGCTTTAGAGTTGGAGATGAGGTTTTTGGCTGCGCGGGGGGAGCCGCTAATGAAAGTGGTGCCTTAGCTGAGTATATGCTGGCAGACTCTAAGCTCATAGGGCATAAACCGCAAAATACCGATCATAGGATGGCTGCATTTTATCCCCTGGTAAGTTTAACTGCTTATGAACTGCTGGAGAAGGCACAGATAAAGCAAGGGGATAAAGTGCTAATACATGGAATAGCAGGAGGGGTGGGGCATATTGCTCTCCAGCTGGCTAAAATAAGGGGCGCGAAGGTGTACGGTACCGTATCGGGAAACTCCAAAGGCAAGAGCGCACTTGATCTTGGAGCAGATGCAGTTATCAACTACAGGGAAAAAAGTGTGGAGGAATACGTTAAGCAGTATACTGGCAGTAAAGGCTTTGATGTGGTGATTGATACTGTGGGAGGGGAAAACCTTTTAAACAGCTTCAAGGCAGTTAGGCTGAACGGGACAGTATGCACTACCAATTCCAGAGTGAGCTTGGACCTGGGGATGATGCACAGGAAGGCAATCAGCCTGAGATGTGTTTTCATACTGATAGCATTGGTGGATGGGGTAGATAGGGAAAGACATGGGGAAATATTGAAGGAAGTCAAAGAACTTATTGAGAGCGGCAAGCTAAAGATATTGAAAGCAGAGAAGGAGTTCTTGTTTACAAAAGCGGGAGAAGCCCATAGCTACCTGGAATCAGGAAAAGCCGAAGGTAAAATAGCACTTCTCAGTCCATATATATAATCAGTGCTGTAGATAAAAAAATCTCAAACATTGATATTAAAATGGATATCGAAGAAAACGAGAGATATATCAAGCGTTAGAGACATATTCTGGAATAATGAAAATTTACATAAACTGCGATTGGAGGAGCCCTGTGGCGTGATGCATACCTGCACTACCTGCTGTGCTCCTATTTTTGTTTTTGAGTCAAAATCAATTTATAGTGGCATAAACAAGTCAAAATGTGCCTTTGTGTTTTATAGGTGTTGATGATAAGATTAGCCACATAGACAGAATAGCAAATATATTTGCAAGACGTTAAAGAAGGAACTGAGAACTGGAGGATTTGAATAGACAAGCATCGAAGCTGCAGAAATGGAATATGTATAAAAATAGGAATAAAAAAAGAAAGGGTGTAGCTAATGTCAGATAAATTAGGGGGTATCCTGGGAGGACTTGCTAATGCCGTAAAAGGCGGAGCCGCAGGGCCAGGAGCAGGCAAAATCATAAAGAAGGTCGCCATTATTGTGATTCTCGGTTGGGTGGCGTTAAACTTATTGTTTGGTACAGTGTATAAGATGGATATTGGCTGGAATGGCGTGATAACCAGGTTTGGCAAGGTAGTGAAAATCGAGACAAAAGACGGACTACATGTAAAGCTGCCTTTTATAGACAATCTGCAGAAGGTTAATGTGCAGCAGATAAGGAAGCTTGAGTATGGATACCGGACACTGCGGGAAGGCGACAACGGGAGAGATCCTGAATACCAGGATGTTATGGATGAAGCAATGGTCATAGTCGACGCCAAAGGCAACAACAGCTCGGTGGTACTGACTAATATTGTGGTTAGGTATCGTATAATAGATCCTTATAAATATTTATATAGGGTTGATGATCTGGAAGGCACAATGATGCTTGCTTTGGAAGATTGCGTGAGAAATGCGGCTCAAATATTCACTCTGAATGAAGCCTTGACCAATAAAAGCATAATAGATGATGAGATATTCCCGGAATTTCAGAAGGTGTTGAACCAATATGATGCCGGAATACAGGTTGTGGAGGTAAAAACTCAGAATACTGAGCTGCTGCCGGAGGTTGATCAAGCATATCAGCAGGTTGAAGAAGCCAACCAGTTCAAGAACAGCAAGATACAGGAAGCAATGAAAATGAAAAATATGTTGGTGCCTCAAGCCGAAGCAGAGGCTAAGAAGCTTACTGAGGGTGCCAAGGGAGATGCTGCTATAACTGTAGCTAATGCTAAGGCGAGTGTAGCCCAGTACAATTCTTTATATGAAGAGTACAAGAAGAACCCGGATGTTGTAAGAGAAAAGTACTACGTGGAAGCTATGAGGGAGTTTATAAAGAATAACAAGGTTGTAGTGGATCTTACAGATAAAGGGCAGATGTATAAATTCTACAACATGGATCAAGGTGCGGTAAAACAGCAGGTTGCACAGTAAGTAGGAAGTGAGGGAAAATAATGATTAAGAAGATAATTATATGGGGTGCTGCAGCTTTGTTCATATTCGGACTGCTGACAGTGCCGTACACTGTGGCCGAGGATGAAGTAGCTCTTGTTAAAAGGTGGGGCAAGGTTCAGAAGGTAATAGTGAATACTCAGGACATGGAAAATGTAAGGGAAGCTTTGAAGGATAAGGGTTATAATGTAGAAGTCACTGACCGGAAGGGCTTGAACTTCAGACTTCCTATAGCTGACGATGTAACAGAGTATACAACTAAATATCTTACTTATATATCTGTAAGAGATACTGTTAATACTTCTGACCGAAAAAAGATAGATATAAATATGTATTCCCAGTATAGGATTGTAAACCCGGTGCTGGTAAATATGAGAAGCTATGGCAAAGGTGACCTCAACAAGCTTATGGATGACAGGGTATATCCTGTTGTAATTCAAACAGCCAATACCCTGAGGTTTGATGAGTTTTTCGATAAGGGTAAGACTGAGTCAGTGTTGAAGACAAGAACAGAAGCGCTGAGCAAAGAGCTCCTATTTGATTATGGCGTTGAGGTTGCTGATATTGCGATACACAGAAGAAACTTCCCGACAGCCAATATCCAGTCAATACAAAATAAAATGATTGAAGAGATAAGAAAGGATAGTGAAAAGCTTAAGGCAGAAGGCCAGTCCCAATATGACAAGGACGTATCTGAAGCAGAAAGGCAGAAGAAAGAAGTAATTGCTAAAGCCATAGAAGATTCGGCAAATATCAAAGCTACTGCTGATACGCAAGCGATTAAAATATATGAGGAATCTCTAAGTAAGGATTTAGAGTTCTATAGATTCATACAGAGGACGAACACCTATAAGGAAATGAAGGATACAACGGTATTCGTGGATAAGGACAATGACTTCATGGATTATCTGAATGGATATAAAAGATAGGCAAAAAACCTATCTTTTTTTTTAGGTATGAAAAATTTTGTTGCAAACTGAGCATAATAAATGTATTGTTAAATAGTTACATAAAAAAGATAGGATGGTAGTGAATGGAAACAGTGAAATTTGAAGATTTAAATTTATCAAGTGAAATTCTTAAAGCAGTAGAGAATAAAGGTTTTGAAGAGGCATCTCCGATACAAGCGCAAGCAATTCCCTACGCACTGGAAGGAAGGGACGTAATTGGCCAAGCTCAGACCGGAACTGGAAAAACAGCAGCTTTCGGCATACCGATGCTTGAAAGGCTAAGTCATGAAGAAAAAGCAATTCAAGCACTGGTGTTATGTCCGACAAGAGAGCTTGCCATACAGGTCGCTGAGGAAATCAGGGAGCTTGCCAAGTTCAAAAGGGGAGTAGAGATTCTCCCTATATATGGTGGTCAGCCTATCGACAGGCAGATGAAAGCTTTGAAGAGAAGGCCGCAAATTATTGTAGGAACACCTGGCAGAGTTATGGACCATATGGAAAGAGGTACTCTGAAAATTGACCATGTCAAAATGGTAGTTCTGGACGAAGCGGATGAAATGCTGGATATGGGCTTCATAGATGACATAGTCACTATACTAAAGTCTGTTCCAGACGAACGACAGACCTTGTTGTTCTCTGCAACTATGCCAAGGCAGATTTTGGACCTCACAAAGAAGTTTCAGAAGAACCCAAAGCATATAATGGTAGTTCATAAGGAACTGACTGCACCTAAGGTTGAGCAGGTATACTTTGAAGTAAAAGAAAAGACTAAACCGGAAGTATTATCAAGACTTATTGATATGTACAATCCGAAGCTGTCACTGGTTTTTTGCAACACAAAGAGAAAAGTTGATGAACTGGTAGCGGATCTGCAGGGCAGAGGATATTTCGCTGATGCACTTCACGGAGATTTGAAGCAGGTGCAGAGAGATAGGGTAATGGCTAAATTCAGGAGCGGAGCGGTAGATATTCTTGTTGCTACTGATGTAGCTGCCAGAGGTATTGACGTAGACGACATAGAGGCTGTATTCAATTATGATTTACCACAGGATGAAGAATACTATGTTCACAGGATAGGCCGAACAGCCAGAGCCGGAAGAGAAGGCAGAGCATTTACCTTTGTTATTGGCAGAGAAATTTATAAGCTGAGAGATATTCAGAGGTATGCCAAAGTTAAGATCACACTTAAGAAAGCACCGTCTTCTGAGGATGTAGAAGAAGTCAGAAGCAATATGTTCATGGAAAAGATAAAGGAAGTCATGGAAGAGGGAGACCTCAGCCCATATATTGCTTCAATAGAACGTTTGGCTGAAGAAGATTATGCCTCAATTGACATTGCTGCCGCACTTTTGAAAATGGCTATTGGCGGCAAGGCTAGAGAAGCACAGCCTGAAGAGAAGGACTTCGAAAATACTGGGGGAGAACCTGGAATGGTAAGACTCTTCATAAATATCGGCAGAAACCAGAACATAAAACCTGGGGATATTGTTGGAGGCATTGCTGGAGAAACAGGTATTCCGGGCAAGCTCATCGGCAGTATAGATATCTATGACAAATATACTTTTGTTGAAGTGCCGAGAGAATACGCCAATGATGTAATAAAGACTATGAAAGACAATCAGATAAAAGGCAAGAGAATTAACATAGAGCCAGCCAACGCAAAGCACTAGCAGGGGAGCAGTAATAAAGAAATAGTTATTGACTAGTGAAATAGGAGTCAGCCGAAAGAGGTTGACTCCTATTATTTATGTGTTTGGAGTCACATTCGCCATTCAGATGACCTGTTTCCTTTCTTAGTTTGCAATTCGGTTACAAATTGTCATTTTCGTTGTAAAAAAGAATGTTAGATAATATAATGGAAATGTGTGGAAATTATACTGAAAGGGGTTTTATGAAATGTGGAAAAAAGTTGTTGCTACAGTAATTGTGCTTTTGCTTGCATTGGGAGGGGTATTTAATGCTGCTGCCGATAGCACAAGTGTATCTTCAAGCATTAGCATTATAGCACCAAGCAATTCAGCAAGTGCAACTGCAGTAGCAGGAAATCAGGTTGAAGAAAAGAATGTCAAGGTAACAAAGGAGGAAGCAAAGCAGATTTCTTTGGAAATGCTGAGGAAGCATTTTGGGCTTGAAATTGACGAGAAAAAATACCAGGAGATGGTGCAGCTGACTCCGGGCTATGAAATTGGGAAAGGTTATACCTGGCAGCTTAACTGGAATATGAGCAATAGTGACATGTTTACACATATAAGCACAGTTATTGATGCTTCTACGGGTAAGTTTTTGGGGTTCAACAGAAGTCAAAGCTACAGGAATCAAGAACAGGTGATAGTTGCTGACATTACAAAGGATCAAGCCCGTAAGCTGACAGAAGAGTTCCTTAAGAAAATCAACCCGGAAGAATTTAAACAAGTAAAGCTTGAAGATTACGGAAGTGAAATTTTATACTCCAGCAGGGTAAGACCAAATTACAATTTTAACTTTACCAGAGAAGTCAATGGCTTAAGCTATCCGTACAATTACATTATGCTTGGAATAAATGGCGCTGACGGGAGTATAGTAAACTACAGCATAAACTGGCAGTATGATTTAAAATTGCCGGCATTAGAAGGTTTGGTGGATAAGGAAAAAGCTCTGAGAATTTTCAAAGACAAGTTCAGTATGGACTTGAGCTATATATCTGCAAGGAGCAGGTTTACAAGTTATATGGCACCTACAGAGACAAAACTCGTATATACGCCAAGCCCTGACAGCGGTGTAGTCATAGATGCAAAGACAGGGGAGGCATTGGGCTACAATGATCAGAAGCTTGATACTCTCAAAAAAAGAGATATATCACAAGAGCAGAAAAATAAAATGGCAGAGGGTAAATCCAAGCTGTCCGTAGGATCTGGCGAGTTGACCAGCGAAAAGGCAGAAGCCTACATTAACAGTCTGGTAAAGGAATTTTTCGGTTCGGGTTATAAAGCCGAAAATCTGGGCTATTCAGAAAATGAGATGGCAATGAATGAGGGAAGCAGGAAAACGTGGACTGCAGAAGTCATGGAGGATAAGCCGGAAGCATATCAGGGCAAGGGCACTATTTCAATAGACAGTACATCGGGAGAAATACTGAATATAGGAAGATATATTTTCGAGGATTGGTATGGAAAGGAATACGAGAGGAAGATCACTTGGGAGCAGGCTTATGATAAAGCAGCAGAGTTACTGGGGAAATATTATCCTCATAGGCTTGGAGATATAAGAACTGAGCAGATTTATCAGGAAAACCTGTATCAGGTTAATGGAAAGCTGATGCCTGACAGGATGATATATTTCAATTTCCCCAGACTTGTGAATGGAATCATGTATGCCAACAATTCAATAAATATATCTATTGATACACAGACAGGAGAAGTAAACGATTTGTACCATAACTGGAGTAAAACCCTCAGCTTTCCTAAGGCTGAAGGTATAATCGACAAAGAAAAAGCAGAAGAGCAGTTTTTCAAGGAATTTGATGTCAAGCTTGCTTATTCCAGATATAATGAGAAGGTCAATCAGAATGATTACTTGCCGAATCATAGAATTGTATATACCCTTGAGCATAAGCAGAAGAAAAACAGCAGCAGGAACATTGATGCTTTTTCAGGAAAGCTCCTGGACTATGAAGGCAATGAGTTGGGTGCAGTACAAAATAATTTTTACGAAACAATCAAGGGCAACCCTGCAGAAAAGGAGCTAAGCATACTGGCTTTCCAAAATATTATCGATACCAGGAGCTTCAAGCCGGATAGCGAGATAACGTACATGGAGCTCTTGAGGATGCTTGTCAATGTAAAGGGTTACCGACCTTATTCAACAAGAGACCAGCTTGAACTGCAGTTTAAGAATGTTGACAAGAAAAGTGAGAACTATCCATACTTGATGGAGGCCGTAAGGTATAGAATCATTGAAAACAAACCGGTGGAATTGAAGCTGGATGCAAAGGTTACAAGAGAGCAAATGGCTGAATGGATAGTGAAGCTGCTGAAATATGAAAAGCTGGCAAAGGCAAAGGGCATATTTGTGCTCGATTATAAGGATGCTGATGAGATAAACGGCGATTTGAAGGGTCATGTTGCAATAGCCAAGGGGTTGGGAATAATCGATGGGACTTCGGAAATGTTCGGACCCAAGGAAAACTTGAAAATGCAGGAAGCAGCTTTGATTATTTACAGGGCATTGGACAGTATGAGAGAAATAAAATAGAAGCCGGATATAAGTGATATGAAAGCTTCGCAGTGGATGCTGCGAGGCTTTTAATACTTATATTGTATCTGAGACATCATTGGGGCTAATAATATAATATTAACTGGCTGGATACAGATTGGTTTTTGCGATATAATTGGGATAAATTATTAATGGGCCCTTGAAAGATGGTCCTAAAACAATGGGGTGATAGCATGCCGAAGGTATTAAAAGCTGATGGAATGAACAAATGCATAGGGTGCTTCACCTGTATGCTTGCATGTTCGGGTGTGAACAGGCAGAACCATTCGATTTCCAAAAGCGCAATAAAAGTGAGAACCAGCGGAGGTTTGAAAGGCAAGTTCATTGCGGATGTATGCATAGCCTGCAATGATGAGAGAGCATGTGCGGAGGCCTGCCCCTCAGGCGCTCTGGAAGCAAGGGAGGGAGGAGGAGTCCTCCTTAAAGCAGAAAAGTGCATAGGCTGTAAAAGATGTGTGGAGGCCTGCATAGTAAGTGCGGTATTTTTCGATGACACCATAGGCAAGCCTATAATCTGCAAACACTGCGGAGTCTGCACAAGGTTCTGTCCCCATGAATGCCTGAGAATGGAGGAGCAAGACAATGATATATGAGAAATATATAAGAGTGTTATATATTGATCTGAAAAATAAAAAAATTAGAATAGAGCAGAGAGAAGACCTGTGCGAATACTTGGGTGGAGCAGGTGTGGCGTCAAAGCTTCTAGAAGAGAATATAAAGTCTGACCTGAGCCCTCTTGATGAAGAACAGCCGATAATTCTTGCCATTGGTGCCGCCTCCTCCATTTATCCGGTAGTGACAAAGACTGTAGCAATGTTTTACTCGCCATTGACAGGGGAGCTCGGAGAGTCCTATGCAGGGGGGCGCCTTGCACTTACAATGCTGCTGGCAGGCTACGATGCAATTGTTATACAAGGGAAAGCGGATAAACCCACCTATATAACGTTAAATAGAAATAACATTGAATTCAAGGATGCAAGGGCTTTGTGGGGAATGACCTCTGATGAAGCAGGCAGAGTTATAAGGGAAAGGGAGCCCGGAGGCGGCAAGAGGAGCATTCTGAGAATCGGCCCTGCCGGAGAGAATATGGTGAGCTTCGCCAGCGTATGCGTGGACACCTATAGGCATTTTGGAAGGCTCGGACTGGGTGCAGTATTCGGAAGTAAAAACCTTAAGGCTGTATCTATTATAGGGGACAGGAGCATACCTATTAAGAACTTCAAGGAATACTTCAAGGTTTATCAGGAAATCTACAACAAGGTGACGGATACCGAAATAATGTCCAAGTATCATGATGCCGGGACTCCCGTAAATGTTGAGCCCTTGAACGAAATGGGCGGGCTGCCGACAAAGAATCTTACACAGAACAGATTTGAACATGTTGAGGATATATCCGGGGATGCTTTTGTAAAGAACAATCTGGTCAGGAAAATGGCCTGCACTGGCTGCCCTGTTGGGTGCATACACATAGGCCAGTTCAGAAGGGAATTTGATAAGGGTCATGATTACGAGTCAGTAAGCGTTGGTTATGATTATGAGCTTATATTCGCTTTAGGCAGTTTCCTGGGTATAAAGTCCACTGATGAAATACTGCAGCTTATAGAAGTGGTGGAGCAGCAGGGACTGGATGCCATGTCCACAGGGGTTGTACTTGGCTGGGCAACCGAAGCATATATGGGAAAACTGGTTGCTGACAGTGATACTATAGTACCGCTTGAATTTGGGAACGCTCAGAATTATATAAAGGCCATTGAATATCTTGCAAATAAGGAAAACGACTTCTATGAAGCTTTATCCAAGGGATGTTACGAAGCATCTCAGAAATATGGCGGGCAGGACTATGCAATGACCTTTGCAAAAAATGAAATGCCGGGCTATCATACAGGCTACGGTGCATTAGTGGGAGCGGTCGTAGGCGCAAGACACTCGCACCTATGCAATGCAGGCTATTCGATAGACCAGACCATAGGGGCAATAGATAAGGAAAAGATAGTTGATGGGCTTTTCGATGAAGAAAAAGAGAGGTGCATGTTGAACTCTCTGACCATCTGCCTTTTTGCAAGGAAGGTCTATGATAGAAAAACAATACTCTCGGCTTTAAATGCAATTGGGTATGAGTTTAAAGACGAGGATCTGACTGCCATAGCTGACAGGGTTTACAAAACAAAGCTCCGTATAAAAGATATGCTTGGCTTCGACCTGATGAAGGTAAGGCTTCCGAAACGACTCTTCGAGACGCCAAGCTTGTGGGGCAAGCTGGACGAAGGAATCGCGTACGAGTTAATTGATATGTACGACAAGAAGTTAAAGGAATTCACCAATAAATAGAAGATGGCCGAAAGGCCATCTTCTATTTATTCATATTTACTGCCAGATTGTTTATCCATTTCTTAGATGCCAATCTCGGAATTCCGATTATCAGCTTTATTATCTCTTCTACTTGAACCAGTGCATAGACCCAGTATATGGGAAGGTGGAACACAAGTCCACCCAGGAACACCAGCGGCACACCCACCAGCCATACCCCGCCGGTATCCAGCATTAGGCAGAAGGTTGTATCTCCACCGCTTCTTAATATTCCGACTATATTGATATAATTGAATACCTTGGCCCACATGAAAAGGCAGTATACTATAAGATTTCTCTGCGCATATTCCAGTACGATAGGCGATACCTTGTATGGAGTAAGCACCCATGGGGAAATTAGTATGACAAAGAATCCGGCCAGCATGGCAGCAGCAGGTCCAATTATTGCGAAACGTTTTGCATATGCAAAAACTAACTTATCATCCCCAGAGCCTATTTTATGACCTATCATTACAGCACAGGCATTACCGAAGCCCATGAATATTACCCATACAATTCTCTCAACGGTACTGGATATATTGATTGATGCAATTGCATCTGTACCCATTCTCGCATATGCGATTGCATACATTGTCACTCCCAAAGCCCACATTGACTCATTTAGAATTACCGGTAAAGTAACCTTGAAGAACTGTTTTACAAAGCCAGCTGTCATATCAGTCATTTCTCTTATGGAGGCGGCTACCACATCCTTTTTTGAATATACAATCCAAAGCAGCATAGTCAGTTCTATAACTCTGGCAATGACCGTAGCAACTGCTGACCCAGCCACTCCCAACCGGGGCAATCCCCAATAGCCGTATATAAGCAGGTAATTTAGAACCGTGTTGATTCCCAGTGCGATAACACTGACAACCAAAGGAGTTTTTACATTGCCTGTGCTTCTTAAAATAAAGGAGTAGGCAAAGGTAACAGCGGTGATAACATAACTGAAGAGTACAATCCTTAAGTATTCAGTCCCCAACTGGATTACACCTGGATCTTTGGAGAATATCCCCAGTATTTCAGTAGGGAAGAAGAAACCGCCTATAGAGAAGAGAAACGCACCTGTTCCTCCGGTTATGATGCAAAGCCCCAAGACCTTTCTTATATTCTTGATATCCTTGCTGCCCCAGAACTGCGCTGTAAAAATGGATGAACCACTGACAATACCAAAAAGCAGAAGATTCAGGAGGAAAAAGTATTGGTTTGCAAGTCCTACACCTGCGATAGCAGTCTCGCCCAGACCCCCTATCATTATATTGTCAACCAGATTCAGGGATGAAAGCGCTAGGTTCTGTGCTGCTATCGGCAGAGCTATCCTAAACATCTGCGAAAAGAAATGTCTGTCATTGAACAAATTAGCAAGCTTCATATATACCTCCGATGCATTTGGCACGTATCCTTTTAATTATATATCATCAAAGGGCAATATTGAAGCAATGACGAAAATTAATGCGGCTGCAGCTCAGCTATATCTCCGACTATTTCGAGGCCACTATTACGTCCTGTACCTTCAAATATAATTTTCCTATTACCGTAAGCGACCTGCCCAAGGGTAACCTTGATTTCCGATGACATGCTTTCGTCGATGACGTCCTCCATTGAACCGTTGCGTGGTGAATAAAGCTTTCCTGAGTTTGACTCGCGGGTATGTATTTCAAGATAAATATGTTTGTCACTGATGCGGATGCGGATGTTGCCCGACTGATGTGAGAGCTGCTCTATCCGTGCCCCGGTGTAGGTAGCAAATCTATAAAGCTTTCCATTGATTGAAAGGCCCGCAATTAAACCTGTAAAGAACTTGCCAAACCAAGGTATCCGTGCTATTGATGCTGTGAAGAAAACATTGGGGTTTTCAAAATAGTTAGACTGCATCCAGATCCAGGAGCTTGGGAAGGACCTTCCCCAATCCTTTTCCATATAGCCTCTGCCACCCGTAAAATCCACACTTCTATTGTTTATTGCAAGGCTGCCGCTTATATCGTGCTTCATGCTGATTATGCCATGATAGCATTCCATAAAGGGTACAAAGGCGTACCAGCCCATTATGCCCGGGGAAAAGAGAGAAACTGGCCAAGGGGCTGAATTTTCGAAGTTAAGCCTCCCCTTTAAGCTAAAGCTGTCCGCAGCTAAATCTATATCGACCACTCCAGAAGAGAAATAATTAGCACCTATCCATAGCCTGAAATTGTCTTTGGAGTAGTGAAAATCATGGATATCATAAGTTTGATAGAGAGATTTGCAGCTTTTCCCATCAATGAGCTGGATAAATGAGTGGGGTTTGCTCCCGTCAATTCCGTAGGATACTCCGGGTATAAGTGCATATATACTGTCCTCATCTTTATTAACTATCTTGAAATACCATCCCTCAAAATACTTTTTAGGGTGCTGCCTTCCTTGGTATACTTCAGGCTTCCAGACTTTCGTGAGCTTTAACATGCGGTCATATTCCTTTCATAGTTTTTTTCATTACCTTTAAGTTTTCTATCACCAACGTCCTTTATTCAACACCGCAATTATTAATATTATATTACAATTCATACTCGGCAATTGACAGGCATAAACTGGTAATATATAATTTACAAGAAAAGAAGAAAATGGAAAGGGAGGTCGCGAATATGAGAATCAATAGTGCAATAAAAAGAAACTATAACAATTTAATACAGCGGCCTGCTTTATCAGTTTTTGAGGACTGATTGACAGTTTTTTTGTGCGGGTCGCTTTGAGAGAGGGGACTCCGTGACAATTTTAAAACTAAGGTTTTTCAGTGTTCTAAGTCATGGAATATTTATGTTCCATGGCTTTTATTATTTTCTGAGTGATTTATCTGTACTACTTTATGAGGGGGTTTTACATCATGTCTAGAATCAAAAATCTGCTAAGTCCTTACATGGGCTTACCCAAGGAAATTTATATCATATTCGCTTCACGAATAGTGAATGCTATGGGCTGCTTTGTTATGCCGCTGATGACAATAATTATGACTGACAGAATAGGTTTGTCTAAGGAGACTACGGGCTTTTACCTGAGTTTGAACAGCTTGGTTTTTCCGTTGGCTTCCATGCTTGGAGGAAAGCTTGCAGACTCTTTCGGCAGAAAGGGCCTGATAATAGTGTTTGATACGCTGGCAGCTCTGCTGTATCTATCCTGCGGGTTTATAGAACCATCTATGTCGCTTATATATGTGATTCTGGCAGCAAGTGCATGCATGAGTGTTGCCGGACCATCACATGATTCCCTAATAGCTGATTTGACTACTCCTGAGAATAGAGAGGGCGCATATGCCTTAAGCTATCTGGGCTGGAACATAGGCTTTGCAGTCGGTCCAATGCTGGGAGGCTTTTTATACAGAAGCTACCTGCCCCTTGTATTCATAGGAGATGCAGCCACTGCCTTGATGTCAATAAGCCTGATATTCTTCTTTGTCAAAGAGACCATAGGCACGACCAGAGAGGAGATAGCAGACGAAAGCAGAAAGCTTGAAAGAAGAGAAGAAGGCTCGATAATATCAGTACTGCTGAGAAGACCTATGCTAATTTATTTTGCTATTATTGCCTTCGGGTATAACTTCGCATATTCCCAATGGACCTTCCTGATGCCGATACATTCCATGCAGAACTTTGGCGGCTTTGGTGCCCAGTATTTTGGTTGGATGGCAAGCTTGAACGGCTTGGTGGTTATACTGTTTACACCTATTCTCACCAAGCTGACTGTAAGAATGAAGGGCATGAGGAAGATGGTCTATGGGATACTGCTGTATGCCATAGGTTTTGGAATGTTAGGAGTACTCAACACACTGTCTTACTTCTTCCTGTCGGTTTTCATTTTTACTTTGGGAGAGATATTGCTTTCTATAAGCGTTATGCCATTTATCGTAAACCATACACCGGCATCCCACAGGGGCAGGATGAATGCTGTGCTGCCTACAATAATGGGCATGGGCTATGCAATCGGGCCAATGACTATGGGCAGGATACTTAATTACTCAAGTGTGGAAAGCGCATGGCTCATATTGGGAGGACTCACTGCAATATCTGCCGCATTCATGTTCGGCCTTGAAAAATACGACGATTGGGCCAGCGCTAAAGTGGAAGAGTCAGAAGAAGCAATGGAAGCATAGAAAATATATTTCTAAATTTATATTGCAAATTGGGACATATGTCCTTTTTATGTGATATTATTTTACTATATTATAAAAATGGGGGAAAAACATGAAAAGGATCACCGATAAGAACCTACTCGAAGCCTATATCGGGGAATTCGGCTTAGATTCATTGTTCCAAAAGGATATGCGGCCTTTTATGAGCCTTATGAGCTATGAAAGAGGGGAGTGCATCTGCAATACCGGAGATGAGCTGAATTACTTTTATTTCAATGTAAAAGGCAAGCTCAAGGTATATACGCTGATGGAAAATGGCAAATCCCTGCTTCTTAGGTTCAATAAGCCCTTAAGCATACTTGGCGATGTGGAGTTCATGTCAGGCTATAAGATAAAGTGCAATGTTGATTCACTTAATGAATCCCATCTAATTGGGATAAGGTTGGATGACATTCGCAAATATGCAGCAGACGATCCGGTTTTTCTCAGCTATGTAATTAAGAATCTGGGGTATAAGCTATATACGATATCCAACAGTACCTCAATAAACCTGCTGTATTCCCTCGAAAAGAGGTTTGCCAGCTATATTATCTCAATCTCAAGTGAAGAAAGCAGCTCCAAGGGTATAAATGAGATAAAGACAACAAGCATGACTGAGATGGCGACGCTTCTGGGCACAAGCTACAGGCACCTGAATAGGGTCATAAGGGAGCTTGCAGATAAGGGGATAGTAGGAAAAAGGAACGGAAATATATCTGTGCTGGATTATGCAGCCTTGAAAGAGCTTTCCGGCGGTCTTCTATACGAGTAATTTAGAGCATTTTATAATAGAACCTAATAAACATCATCGGTGCCGGGATTGCTCACTCCCGGCACATACCCCCAATATTCGGATGAATTTAGCCGCTACCTGCATTTATGCAGGTAGTTTGTTAATTAATTACAGATTGCTTTATTGCGCCAAAATGGTTACTATAGATATATAAATAATGTAGAGGGGTAGATAATCAATATGGATACAGTGCTTTTGATTGATTCCTGTACAGACCTTCCACGCAGTTATGTGGAGAAGAATGAGATACCTGTTGTAAATCTTGTTTGCAACTTCAAGGGTCAAGAGTACAAGGACGATTTTGGGAAAACTCTCAGCTATAAAGAATTCTATGCTGCGGTGAGAAATGGTGAAATGCCTTCCACTTCACAGGTTAATGTTTATGTCTATACAGAAATCTTTAAAAAATATGCAACAGACGGAAAATCGATTATTTATCTTGGATTCTCTTCCGCGTTGAGTGGAAGTCTTAACAGCGCATTACTTGCGAAGGATATGATCTGTGAAGAGATTGAGAATGCGGATATCACAGTTATCGACAGCAGAAGTGCTTCCCTCGGTGAAGGGCTATTGGCATATCATGCAAATGAAATGCTAAAAGCAGGGGCTTCCAAGGATGAGGTAGTAAGCTGGCTTGAGACAAATAAGCTCAGAATGAATCATTGGTTTACTGTAGATGACCTGGGACATCTGAAAAGAGGGGGAAGAGTATCGGGGGCAGCCGCTTTTGTAGGCACACTGCTTGATATAAAGCCTATTCTTCAGGTTGATGATGAGGGAAGGCTGATACCTGTGTCCAAGGTTAAGGGCAGGAAAAAGTCTTTGAAGACTCTTTTTGAAATGCTTCAGGAGAATATAGTGTCCCCAGAGGAGCAGGTAATTGCAATTAGCCATGGGGATTGCATCGAAGATGCTGAATACCTGAAGGAAATGATACTGAAGGAGTATAAGGTTAAGGACGTAATAATAAATGAGGTAGGACCTGTTATAGGCTCCCATTCAGGCCCTGGCACAGTTGCTCTGTTTTTTATGGGGAATAAAAGATAATTAAATATAAAACTTGAAGAAAGCAGGACATAGCTTATGTCCTGCTTCATTTTTTTGCCTGAATTCATATTGAGCAGGCATTTGTGGAATACTTCTATATGATGCATTTATATCTTAAAGGAAGTGAATTTTGACATATGGGAAAAAAAGACAAGAAAATAGCAATACTGGGAGGCGGATATGGAGGTGTGCATGCTGCAAGGCTTTTAGGCAAAGCAGCTGCAAAAAGAAAAGACATTAGTGTGCTGTTGGTGGATAAAAAGCCTTATCATACCTTGATGACAGAGCTGCATGAAGTGGCAGGAAACAGAGTGGAGGCTGAGTCTGTACAGATAGACCTGAGGGAGATATTAAGCGCATCAGGAGTTCAGGTAGTTACAGAAGAAATAAAAGGTATAGATTTTAAAGGGCAGAAGCTGCAGGCTGATTCAGACAGCTACGAATACGACTACCTGATAATAGACACAGGAGCAGAGCCTGCTTTTTTCGGTATACCCGGCGTAAAGGAGAATGGCTTCTCTCTATGGTCCTTTGAGGATGCTATAAAGGTAAGGGAACATATAAAGGATATGTTTGACAAGGCCAGAGCAGAAAAAGACCACAACAAAAGGAAGTCTATGCTTACTTTTATTGTGGCAGGTGCAGGCTTCACAGGGATAGAGACCATGGGTGAGCTGGTTGAGTGGAAAAGACAGCTGTGCAGAGATTATGAGATTGACAGGAAGGAAGTGAGCTTGATAGTTGTAGAAGCTATGGGCAGCATACTTCCGATACTCAGTGAGGGACTTATAAAGAAGTCAGAGAGATTTCTTCAGAAGCATGGCGTTGAGATTATGACAGCAGCGGCTATCACTGCAGTAAATAAAGAGTCCATAGTATTGAAAGATGGCAGGGAAATACCCACAAGAACCTTGATTTGGACCTGCGGCATACAGGGGAGCGATTTTGCAGCTAAGACAGAGCTGACCCATGGAAGCAGGGGCAGGATACAGGTTGATGAATATATGCAGTCGGTAGAATATCATAATGTTTTTGCAGTAGGTGACAATGCATTCTATGAGGAGCCGGATGCAGAAGGCAAGAAGAAGCCCATACCCCAGATTGTTGAGGCTGCACTGCAAACTGCAGAGACAGCAGCACATAATATAATTGCATCGATAGACAAGAGTGATAAAAAGGCCTTTAAATCCAATTACCATGGAATTATGGTGTCCATAGGCAGCCGCTACGCAGTAGCCAATATTGGAAAAACATCCTTATCGGGCTTTTCTGCCATGGCGCTGAAGCACCTGGTAAACTTTCACTATCAATATGGAGTGGGAGGCTTTGCCAGGATATGGACCTACTTTATGCATGAGTTTATGCATGTTAAGGAGAACAGGTCTATATTAGGCGGACATTTGTCTGCAAAGACACCTACCTTCTGGCTGGCTATACTCAGAATATACCTTGGCGTAATATGGATTGGCGAAGGTGTGAAAAAGATAAAGGAAGGCTGGCTAGACCCGAGTAAAAACTTCATTGTGACATTGCCCAAGCCTGGAGATGTGCCGCTGCAATCCACTGACGCCGTAACTAGTGCAACTCAGGTAACACAGTATTACCCGGAGCCTATACTGAAACAGCCGCCGCTGATATATCAATGGTTTACAAAAACCTTTATTGAGCCTAATGCCTATTTGTTTCAGGCTTCAGTGGTGCTGCTGGAGGTGGCTATAGGACTTGCGCTAATTGCAGGTTTGTTCACTGTACTTGCTTCCTTGGGCTCGATATTTCTTTGCTTTAATTTTATTCTGTCTGCTTTGGCAGGGACTGAAATTCTATGGCATATATTTGTAGCTGTTGCCATGTTTGGAGGAGCAGGCAGGGCGTTCGGTTTGGATTATTATGTGATGCCATGGCTCAGGCACCGGTGGAGAAGAACAGCTTTTGCACGCAAGACCCATTTATATGTAAGGTAGCATAAATAAATATTTGTAAAATATGGTAATAGTATAATATAATTGTTTTGGACTATATCTTATTTGGAGGGTTGCAAGGAATGCATTTTAATATAGGTGATAATTATCACGGTTTTCGATTAATTGAAGAAAAGAATGTCAAGGAAACAAATTCCATAGTGAGGCTTTTCCAACATGAGAAGAGCGGAGCCAGACTCTTTTATATGGAGAATGAGGAGGATAACAAGGTATTTTCGGTTGCTTTCAGGACACCGCCCAAGGATAGTACAGGGCTGCCTCACATACTGGAGCATTCAGTACTTTGCGGTTCCAGAAAGTTTCCGACTAAAGAACCCTTTGTAGAGCTTGTGAAAGGTTCGCTTAATACCTTTCTAAATGCCTTCACTTTTGGAGACAAGACCATGTATCCGGTAGCAAGCAGGAATAACAAGGATTTTGAGAATCTGATGGATGTATATCTGGACTCTGTGTTCTATCCTAACATATATAAACATGAAGAGATACTGAAACAGGAGGGCTGGCACTATGAGCTGGAGAATACTGAGGATGAGCTGAAATACAAGGGCGTTGTATATAATGAAATGAAGGGAGCCCTGTCATCACCTGAGTCTGTGCTTTCTAGAAAGATGCAGGAGACTTTGTTCCCTGATACGCCATACGGCTATGAGTCGGGAGGCGACCCGGAGGTAATTCCGGAGTTAACTCAAGAGGAATTCCTTGCTTTTCATAAAAGGTATTATCACCCGTCAAACAGCTATATGTTCCTATATGGAAAAATGGATGTGCTCGGGCGCTTGAAGTTTATTGATGAAGCTTACCTTAAGGACTTCGAAGCAATTTCTGTAGCTTCTGCCATACCTGTGCAGAAGGCCTTTGATTCGATGAAGAGGTACGAATTGGAATATCCCATATCCGCACAGGAGGATGAAAATGATAAAACATATCTCAGCTTGAATTATGTGACAGGATTGTCCACAGATTCAGAGCTGTACCTGGCAATGGAGATATTGGAGCATATACTTCTGTCAACACCGGCTTCACCGCTTAAGAAAGCGCTGATAGAGGCCGGACTGGGCAAGGATGTTTTCGGTAAATATGACAACAGCATACTTCAGCCTGTTTTCAGCGTGGTGGTGAAGAACTCAAATGTAGGAGTTCAAGATGAGTTTGTAAAGGTAGTTCTAGAAACCTTGAGAAAGCTGGTTCGCGATGGGTTGGACAGTCAATTGGTGGAGGCAGCGGTCAATCTGAAGGAGTTCCAGCTGAGGGAAGCAGATTTTGAAGGCTATCCCCAAGGGCTTATATACAATATAAAAATCATGGACAGCTGGCTTTATGACAAGGATCCTATTATGCATCTGCGCTATGAGCATATATTTGAGAAAATAAGGGCTGAGATGAAGAACGGATATTTTGAGAAGCTTATAGAAGAGTATATTTTAAAAAATAACCACAGCTCGATGTTGGTGCTGAAACCTAAAAAAGGCATGTCAGAGGCCAAAGACGAGGAGACCCGGAATAAGCTTAAGAGCATTAAGTCCCAACTGACCAAGGAACAGCTGCAGCAGCTTGTAAAGTCGACCAAGGAGCTGAGGGATTGGCAGAATACCCCTGATACTCCTGAGAAGCTTCAGCTTATACCAATGCTTTCTATTCAGGATATCGCCCAGAAAGGCGAGGTGCTGTCCCAGAAGGTGACGGAGGAAGCGGGAATCAAGGTGCTTGCCCACCATGTATTTACTAATGACATAGTGTATGCGGGCCTTCTGTTCGATACAACTGTTGTGCCACAGGAGCTGCTGCCTTACATCACACTTTTATCAGGGATACTTGGCAAGGTCAGTACAGAAATCCATGGCTATGGAGATCTTTCAAAGGAAATTGACATGTATACAGGAGGCATCAGATTCAGCTCGCAGGTTTACGGGGAAAAGAATGATGACAATAAATATCATCCTGTATTCTCTGTAAGTGGCAGGGCTCTTGCAAGCAAGCTTCCAAGGATGTTTGAGCTTATGCGGGAGATAATAACCAAAACCAGGTTTGATGATGTGAAAAGAATCAAGGAAATCATACAGGAGAATAAGTCAAGGATTGAGATGAGGATATCCAATGAGGGATATACAATTGCCTGCAAAAGATTATTCTCATATTTCTCGGCGGAAGGCAGCTATCTTGAGACCATAACAGGGCTGACGTACTACAAGTTCATTGCTGATATAGAAAAGAACTTTGAAAGCAGAATAGAAGAAGTAAAGGGAAACCTCCAGAAGCTCATGGCGCTGATATTCAGGAAAGATGGTCTGGTTGCAGGGGTCACCTGTGAAAAGGATGATTATCGCAGCTTTGCTGAGAATTTAAGCCTGACGCTGAAGGAGTTAAGTGCGGAGAAGCATCCATCTGTGCAGTATGTATTTGAGACAAAGTCGCTGAATGAAGGGCTGATGACCCAGGGCAAGGTACAGTATGTAGCTCAGGGGTATAACTTCATTAAGTTGGGATATCCATACACAGGGAGCTTGCAGGTGCTCAGGACAATATCCAGGTACAACTATCTTTGGAACCGCATAAGGGTTCAGGGTGGAGCCTATGGTGCTTTTTCAGGCTTTGAGAAGAACGGCAATATGTTCATGGTCTCTTACAGAGACCCCAACCTGAAAGAGACATTAAAGGTCTATGAAGAAATGCATGACTACCTGAAGGATTTCCACATAGATGAAAGAGAAATGACCAAGTACATTATCGGAACAGTAAGCAAGCTGGATTTGCCTCTGACCCCCTTTATGAAGGGCGAGAGAGCTATTGAGAACTATATGAGGAAAATTACTCCCGAGGACCTGCAGAAGGAAAGGGAAGAAATCCTCAGTACAAAGCAGCAGGATATGAGAGCACTGTCTGACATGATGCTTGAACTTATGAAGAGGCAAAGCTACTGTGTCTTGGGAAGTGAAATGAAAATCAAGGAGAATAAAGAGCTGTTCGGCAGCTTGGTGGATGTTTTTAACTGAAAAAAAGGGCGTAGACTTAAGTCTACGCCTTATCCTTTGTGATAGGTCACTACCTTTTCTGACTGCCTGTAAGACTCTGCTAGTTGTTGCTCTAGTGGTTGATAGGGCTTAAGCCAGTCACGGTTTACGACTAATTCCATAAGTGCTGAATACTCATCCAAGGTCTGGTTGTGAGCATCTCTGCACATTGCTCTCAGCTCTGGAGTGGAGCTCTCCAGCACTGCCATAAAATATCCACTGGTAGAGGCTTTTGAGGCCATCAGCATATCATTGGCAATAGTCTGATCATCTATCTGTTTCTTAATAGCCTTCATCGAATCGACCATGTTTGTCATCCTAGTGTACCTCCACTGTATTGATTATATTATTTTCGGTTATGAACTGCTGAATGCCCTTTATACGCGCCTCACATGTCAAGATGGACGTTTCTGCCGTCCGTCTCAATTCATCATCATTAATAGCGGGAATCATCATCCTTGCTTTCGTAACCCCACTAGCTTCTGCTTGAAGCAGCTTGTTAAGATTCAGTAGTTCAGCTTCTGACAGGCTTCTCATATCATTGCCTCCATTCCATAATTAATATGTGTTCAGGGTTTTAATACCTATTCAATTTCAGCATGCCCAATTGTATGACTGATATGTAAGGAAGAATATGTATAACATCAAAGAACTGCTTATTTTCAGCTTTGCATCACCGAGAGGTTCTTTCTAGCAGCGTATTAAAGCTTCCGAATAAAGTTATATTATTCAGGAAGCTTTAATTTTTGTGCGAATATGTTATAATAAAATCGCAAAAAAATCAAATGGAGGAAAACTTATGATAGAGCTCATTAATGTCAGCAAATCTTATAACGGTACTGTAAAAGCGGTGGATGACCTTACGCTTATTGTCCCGGAGGGACAAATTGTAGGCTTTTTAGGCCCAAATGGAGCAGGAAAGACAACCACTATAAAGGTTATAACGGGGATACTGAATGCTGACAGTGGAAGCATAATAATAAATGGGATAGACGTAAAGGAAAGACCTCTTGACGCAAAAAGGCAGTTCGGCTTTGTGCCTGACAACCCTGACATGTTCCTGCGCCTAAAGGGGATTGAATATTTGAACTTTATGGCTGATATATATAAAGTGCCTGGTGATTTGAGAGGGAAAAGGATACAGGAGCTTTCGGAAAGCTTCGAAATGGAGGCTGCTCTTAATGATCAGATACAGAGCTACTCCCATGGAATGAGGCAGAAGATTATTATAATGGGGGTACTTATCCATGACCCGAGCGTATGGATACTGGATGAGCCGATGACCGGACTTGATCCGAAGTCATCCTTTACATTAAAGGAAATGATGAAGAATCATGCTGCCACCGGCAAGACTGTATTCTTCTCCACCCATGTGTTGGAGGTTGCTGAAAAGCTATGCGACAGGGTAGCCATCGTTAACAAGGGAAAGCTGCTGTTTTACGGTACTATGGACGAAATTAGAGAACATTTCAAGAGCAATGGATCTTTGGAAAAAATATTTTTGGAGTTGACGGAAAATGAGTAGATACATAATTTTGACCAAGGTGATGCTGAAAAATTTCAACTTGCTTTCGTTAAAGTCAGACAAACCTGGTAAGAGCCGCATCAAGGGCATATTACTTTCCATACTTATATTTGCTGCCTTTTCACCCATGGTACTTGGCATAGGGAGTATATCCTACAGTGGCTATAATATGCTGTCCAAAATCCAGCAGGAGGGGTTAATCCTCGGGATTGGCTTTTCGGCAGTCAGTATGGCAATCTTCTTTTTCAGTATTTTTTATGTAATGAGTATATTTTATTTTTTCAAAGATATTGAGAGCTTGCTGCCGCTGCCTTTAAAGCCTTCGGAGATATTGGCGGCAAAGCTTACGGTGGCTTTGCTCTATGAATATTTAACCGAGATTGTTTTCCTTGCTCCTGTCCTTATTGGATATGGAGCGGCTAGTAGAGCCGGATTTATTTACTATCTGTATAGCATTCTGATATTTCTGTCGCTGCCCTTGCTGCCGCTTGTATATGCATCCATACTTAGCATAATAGTGATGAGGTTTACAAATCTTGCGAAGAATAGAGACAGATTCAAGATTGTTGGCGGGATTATAGCAATGCTGCTAGCTGTCGGAATGAATGCTGTAATCACTAAGTTCAGCAGTGCTTCCCTTAATGCCGAGGAGCTTCAACAGCTGCTGGCACAGGGAAATAACTCCTTTGTAGGAGTAATGTCAGGTATTTTCTTCAACAACAGATTTGCAGTAATGGCACTATTGCATAGTGAAGCCTTGAAGGGTTTTGTGAATTTAGGTGTATTCGTGCTTATATGCCTGCTTTTTGTGCTGCTATTCTTAAGCTTTGGCGAAGGTATGTATTTCAAAGGTGTGGTAGGCATATCGGAAGCGTCTGCAAAAAGGAAGAAATACTCAGAAGCGGAGCTTAGAAAGTCCAGTGAGCAGAAATCAGCTTTATGGTCATATACAATGAAAGAACTCAAGCTGCTATTCAGGACTCCTGTTTATTTTATGAACTGCGTCCTTATGAATTTTCTTTTTCCGGTATTTATTATCCTTCCTTTTCTTGTACAGCCCAGTGAAATGCAGGAGCTTCAGGGACTTAGAGGATTTGCAAACAGCGGAAGCGGAAGTTCAGTGATATTAGCCGTGGCTTTCGGTATAAGCGCATTTCTCACCTCTACCAATGGAATTACTTCTTCGGCAATATCCAGGGAGGGTACCAATATATTTGTGAGTAAATATCTGCCGGTAAGCTACAAGACTCAGATAACGGCAAAGGTACTGTCTGGCATGAGCATGGGTGCCGTGGGGATGCTGTCCATGCTGCTGACAGCAGTAGTATTTATACCGATGCCGATTTATCTTATATTGCTTAGTATCACAGTAAGTGCCCTGGGAATAGCCTTCAGTTCCTTTATGGGAATACTTCTTGATCTTAACTTCCCTAAGCTTATATGGGATAATGAGCAGAAGGCTGTGAAGCAGAATTTCAATGTGGTGCTCAACATGCTGGCTAGCATTATAATTGCAGGTATACCGATTTTTATCAGTATAGCACTCCACTTTACACTCTGGATGACCTTTCTCGTGATAGTAGTAATGTTCGGCATACTGGATCTGCTGTTGTACAACATACTCGCTACAGTAGGGGTAAGGCTTTTTGCAAAGATAGAGGTATGAAATGGGTTACGAGGTTACGAGGTTACGAGGTTACGGGGAAACGTGTAACACGGATTTGCACGGAAATCCACTGAACACACGGTAAGCTAATAAATTTTCATCCGTGTAATTCCGTGGATTTCCGTGTGTTCAGTGGTACCCGTTCTTTTATCCGTTCAATGATTCATGTGCTTCTTTAAGGTGCCTCATTATCGGCAGTTTTTGAGGGCATGCCTCTTCGCATTTGCCGCATTCCACGCATAAAGATGCATCCTTGCTTGACTGCTTCAAGCCTGCATAGTTTTTCGCTGACTCCATTTGAATGTTGTAAGCTGCGGCCTCGTTGTAGTAAGAGAAAATCTGCGGTATGGACACATTGTTGGGGCAAGGCAGACAGTATTCGCAGCCTGTGCATTTCACTTTTGTCAGGTTGGTGTAAAGTTCTCTTACCTTATTAACGGCATTGAGTTCTTTTTCGCTTAAGGCATTAGGCATGGAGTTTCCAGCTATCTTCAGGTTTTCAACCACCTGTTCCATAGTGCTCATACCGCTCAGGGCGAGAGTTACCTCGGGATGATTGAATATCCATTTGAATGACCAGTCAGCAGGGCTCCTGTCATATCCGGACTCCTTCCAGACTTTTGCCACTTCCACAGGCGGAGTGTTAGAAAGCTTGCCGCCCAAGAGAGGCTCCATTACAACAACTGCAATTCCTTTGGTGTGTGCGTAGCTTATGTGCTTCTCCCACTCTTTGTCCTCCATATAGTTGAACATTATCTGGCACATTCCCCAATCAAAGGAATCCAGTATTGTCCTAAAGAAACTGATATCATCGTGGAAGGAGAAACCTGCATGCTTCACTTTGCCGCTTGCTATGGCCTTCTTTAGGGAACCAAGCACATCAAGTTCTTTTACTGTATTCCATCTTTCTTTACCGAGAGCATGCAACAGGTAAAAATCTATATGGTCTGTCTGAAGCTTTTCCAGCTGCTCATCAAGGTATTTATCAAAATCCTCTTTGGTTTTTAAAAGCCATACAGGCAGCTTTGTAGCCAGCTTTACCTTCTCACGGTAGCCATCCTTTAAAGCCTTTCCAACAAAGATCTCACTACTGCCACCGTGGTAAGGGTAAGCGGTATCTACGTAATTAACTCCATTATCAATGGCAAACCTGACCATCCTTTGGGCTTCTGCTTCGTCAATTCTTTTGGTATCCGGCTCACTGCCGTCCACTCCTGGCATTAGTGGAAACCTCATACAGCCAAATCCCAGTATAGAGACATCAAACCCCAGTTTTCCAAACTTTCTGTACTGCATTGTATATTACCCCCTGTATTTTTCTCTATATATGCTTCCCTTTTAGTATCTTATATAATCCCATCATTTTCAAGGGGCTTATTGGATTTGCCTATCGCTGATTATATGCCTAAGTGATTTTTTACCATATTCATAAGATTGCCTCCAATCAGATGAAACAGTAACAGAATTACTATTATTACGCTAATAATGATGAGAGCCTTCAAAATATTCTTTTTCCACATACTAAACGACCTCCTTCTGATTTCATTACTCATATGATAGAGCATTTCTTACAGGCATCTGTGAAGCCTTCCATGAGGGATAGAAGCTTGCCAATGCGGCGAAGAGGATGACGATCGCAAGCCATATCACAAATCCTGATATAGATGCGGCAAATTCTAGTGGTGCTTCAAAGAATATCATCCCAAACTTGTAGCTGACGAATCTGCTAAGGGGCCAGGACAATACCATGGAAATAAACCAGCTTAGTATACCGATGATTACCCCCTCGGTTACAACGATGCCTGTGATGGAATTTGTGGATGCACCTACTGCACGCATAATACCTATTTCTCTTGTCCTCTCAAGGGTGTTGATGCTTATGGTAATCGCCAATCCCAGGCCCCCTACAATAACTACAAGCACAGACATCATAATCAGGAAGGTGGCAATGAAAAGCAGATGATTTTCTATGGCTTCCCGGTAATCTGCAATTTTTATGAGGGAGCTTACATGCATGCCTTTTTCTGCCATTTTTTGCTCAAGCAGTTTAGCAATCTCCGATTGTGAGGAAGAACTATGCTTACTGGTAACGATCACAGCATTCCTGGCATAGCCTTCCTTTTGGAGTACTTGTGAAAGATATTCCGAATTCACATAAGCTGCAGGCTGCCCCAGCAACTCTTTGGAGATACCTACAACCTTCCATTTTGTATCCCTTTGGTTAATTCTAAGGATTATTTCATTTCCTACCCTCATATCTGGCTCATTAGTCAGCAATCTCTGGTTGATAACAATTGCGTTTTTATCATTAGGCTCAAGCCATCTGCCGTTATATAGAGGAGGTGCTGACATAAGCTTCGTGGAGGATGGAGGGGCAACAATGTTAAAGCTGTTTCCGGTAGTACCATCCTTATAAACATGGGATGCACTTGCACCGCCCCAAGCTTCTACCTTTACTGCTCCAGGGATCTCACTTATGGCATTTTCTATGATACTCACCGGCTGTGCACTATCGAAGGTAACCTGAATATCATAGGAAAGTGAATTTATTTTTTCATCCACCGTGTAGTACATAGAGGCATAAATATTCATCGCAACAATAAAACCGGTTCCTCCAGCAGCCATGACCAAAATGGTGAATATCAAACGCCCTTTGCGTCTGAAGGTATTGCGAAGAGACAGTAAAAACGGGCGGGGGAGAAAACCGAGTATTTTAGGGAGTCTATTCGTTGTGCTGCTGCTATACTTCTCCTGGTTTATGCCATAGTCTTTTATTGCTTCATAAACTGTGATCCCGCTGCCCCTTGCAATGGGGATGCCTGCTGTAAGTAGCGGAACAAGTAGGCCTAAGGCAAATTCTATTATAAAGATATATGCTGGAATACTATAACTGTAAATGTTGAAATTTAACATTTCAGCAGCCATCCAAGCATAACCGCGTCCAGCATAAACCCCTGCTGGTATGCTGATAAGCAAGGCAGCAAAGGCAAGAATCAAAACCATTCCTTGATATAATCCTGAGATTTGAAGCGAGCTGGCACCTATGGCCTTCATGATTCCAATCTGACGAGTTTGCTGATCAATTATGGCAGTAATAATGTTAACAACTAAGATACCACTTAATATTAGGGCGAGTAAACCGAATATTTCCATCAGAAACAGGAGGATTGCCATCTGGTCATAATGCGGGTGCTTACCCGGTCTTGGTATGTCGATGCGTGCAACCTTGATACCATCTTTCTCCAGATACTCTTTAAGTAAATACACGTTATCACGGATGTGCTTCGTATTCATTCCATCCTCAGCAACAATAATCTTCAATTCTGTATTCTTTGGCTCTCCTCCAAGAAGCTTCAAGGTGCCGGAAGTAATGTAGCCGTAAGCATAGCCTTCCATCCATGCAGGAGCCAACCCTGGTGCATGGACTGTACCCGCAAGCTTCAAGGTAGTTATATTTCCATCAGGTATTTTAACATTTATAGATTGATTGATTTCCGCTTTGGCTACTGACAGGGCTTTACGTTCAAGGAGAATTTCACCGCTATCCGGAATCGCTTTCCCTTTTTCAGATGCAAAGGTATCCAGTCTGATATCATCAAAATCATTGATGACAAAGAGCCAAATATCTTTCCATTCATTACTTCCGACCTGCACGCGGCCAATTACCTTTCCTCTTTTTTCTGCATCCTTGATATATGGTAAATCTCTGATTTTTTGAATATATGAATCATTTAGCGGGTCAGTCCATAATACTGCTGAAGAAGGGTTGGTATTCATATAATTTTTGTCCATTTCCCGCAGAAGAATGGAATAGGAGTTTGCAACCACAGAAATCCCGAAAACTCCAATACATATAGCCAATATTACAAAGACTGTGCGCATTTTATTGACGGAAAGGTCTCCAATCAATTTGTGCCATCTGGAACTAAGCATGTTGGGCACCTCCTTCTTCATATGATTTGACCATCAGCTAGCTTTATTGTACGAGAGCACTGGCCTGCTATATCCTGGTCATGGGTTACGATAATCAAAGTCTTACCGGAACGGACCAATTCATTGAAGATGCTGAATACATCGTTCGCAGTTGCTGTATCGAGATTTCCGGTAGGCTCGTCTGCCAGGATAATAGGAGGGTCATTGGATAGAGCTCGCGCTATTGCAACCCTTTGCTGCTGCCCTCCTGAAAGTGCAGTGGGGAATTTATATGCCTGATCGTCTATCCCAACCTGCTTCAACAAACTAAATGCACGCTCCTTTCGTTGGGATACGTGGAAAGTATTGCAGAAATCCATTGGGAGCATAATGTTTTCAATAACGGACAAGGTGGGGAGGAGCTGAAAAAACTGAAATATAACCCCTACATTTATTCCACGCCATTTAGAAACCTGATTTTCACTCATGGAGTGGATAATTCTTTCTCCGATGAGGATTTCTCCGGAGGAGGGTTTGTCAATTCCTGAAATCATATTCATCAACGTAGATTTTCCGCTTCCCGACTTTCCGATTACAGATACAAATTCTCCTTTATCAACAGTAAGGCTTATTCCTTTGAGGGCATCGAAGGTACCTGCGGAGGTTATAAAGGTTTTCTTGATGTCACGCAAATTTATCAATGATTGCTCTTTTGATGCCTTAGACATAGATTTCACTTCCTTTTTTCAATAATTGGTGTATAATATATTCAATACTGAACACTTTGTATTGTTTTAATATAATGGATTCTGATTATAGAAGTAAATAAGCAATGTCACTGGAATGTACGTTATGAAACACTTTGTTAAAATTGTTCGGAAATGAGGGAGTGAAATGAAAAATAGTGAACAGGACAGAAGAACAGTAAAAACCCGTCAAGCAATCCATGAAGCACTGTTTTCACTTATGCATGAAAAGCGATACAACAAAATTACCGTTCAGGATATAATTGACCGGGCAAATGTAGGACGATCAACCTTTTATTCACATTTTACCACCAAGGATGAATTGTTTTTGAGCAGTACTGAACATTTGTTGGAGATGCTTAACCGATATATTATGAGCTATATCGAAAATAGAGGGGATAAGCCTAGATTGATTCCGGTTGTCGAGCTTTTTGAGCATATAGAAGAAAACAGTCGCCTAATTAAAGGGTTGATTAAAGCAGATGGTGCAGAGCTATTCTTTAATAAGGTACAAAGCTATTGGAATAAAAAAATAGAAGAATATTTTCTTTCAAAGCTGCCTGAGGGTAAGGAACCCAAAGTCCCCATAGCGATTTTGACGAATCACATTTCAAGTACTTTGATCAACCTGCTCAAGTGGTGGGTTAATAATAAAATGTCATATACACCATCACAGATGGATCAATATTTTCAGGAATTAATAAACCCATGTATTGATTCAATAATTAGCGATTTTCCTGTGAAAGTGTGAGGTAAAGTACCTAAAACAGTCCCATGGCATAAGAGGGATGTGTAGAAAAATAAAACTGCCGATTGATATGCGATGTGCATATTGGTCGGCAGTTTTTTGTGCTTATTTCATTCTATCTCAATACTTCCTTAAGTGCCTTTATGAATTCTCTGTTTTCCGACCTGGTTCCAAGGCTTACGCGAAGCCAGGTTTCGGGAGTGAAGCCTCCAACAGGTCTTATGATTACTCCTTTTTTCAGGAGTGCATTGAATACAATATTGCTGTTCTGATTGGAGTTGAATATTATGTGGTTGGCTTCTGTTTTTGTATATTCCAAGCCCATTTTATCAAATTCTTCGTATATGTATTTCTTGCCTTCATTATTATTGGCTACTACTTTTGCAAGGAATTCATCATCATTAATAGCAGCAATAGCTGCAGCCTGGGTTAGGAGCGTAACATTAAAGGGATTTCTTATCTTGTTGATTATTGAAATCAGCTCCGGGTCCCCTATTGTATAGCCGAGTCTCAGGCCTGCGAGACCGTATGCCTTTGACAGCGTTCTCATAAGCAGCAAATTCTTATATTTTTCTAATAATTTGAAGCTATCCTTTGGGAAATCAGGATGTGAAGCGAATTCACAGTATGCTTCATCATAGACTACTAAAGTTTCTGGAGAAACAGCCTCTAACAGTTCTATAAGCTCCTTCTCGCTGAAGATTGTGCCTGTGGGGTTGTTTGGGTTGCAAAGCCACACTACTCTTGTATTTGAGTTTATTGCATTTCTAAAGCCCTTGATATCATAAGCCAGATTCTTCAAAGGAACTTTCTTTATAACTGCACCCATCATCTGAGATGTGGCAGAGTAGCGCGGGAAGGTGATGTCCGCCATTACTACTTCATTGCCTTTCTCGATAAAGGTTTTGGCAATGAGGTCTATCATTTCATCAGACCCGCATGTGGGCAATATCATTTCGGGCGAAATGCCAAATTTCTGTGCTATTGTTTCCTTAAGCAGGATTGCATTGCCGTCAGGGTAAAGGTTTGCTTCCTCAAGAGCCTTTGAGACAGCTTCTTTTACAAATGGTGAAAAGCCAAACGGATTCTCATTAGACGCAAGCTTTGTAACTTTATCAAGTCCTAACTCCCTTTTAACCTCATCAATAGGTTTGCCGGGCACATACACAGGAATGAGATCTAATTCCTTCCTGTATTTTACCTGCATAAATCGTTCCTCCTCTGATTTTATTATAACCAATGCAAGCAGGGTAAAAGATACAACTTTCTCGCGGTTTTCTCCATTGATTCACATCACGAAAGGCTTAACATTAATTATAAAATCATTTCCGCGATATATATTAATTGTACCTTTTTCTGGAATGTTTATCAACTTTTTTTAACAATTACAAAAAAATTGTAAACATTTATTCTGTTTCGACAAGGGATTCACGAAAAATTCGATATATTCAGTTTTTAGTGATATTTTCTCTTTACATTTATTTGCTGGAAAGCTAAAATTAAAATTACAGTGTATGAGCATTTGAGTTCACTACGAGTATGTTTAAAATTGCTAATGATGGACAAAATAAACATAAAAGGGGGAATTTTTATGAAAGATTACAAAACGGAAAACCTAAGGAATGTTGGATTATTTGGTCATGGTGGATCTGGAAAGACTACAATAACAGAGGCTATGCTATTTAATACCGGAGTTCTAGACAGATTCGGAAGGGTTGAGGACGGTACTACTGCAACAGATTTTGACCCTGAAGAAGTTAAGAGGAAGATTTCCATTAGTGCAGCGACTGCTCCATGTGAGTGGAAGGAAAACAGAATCAATGTAATCGATACTCCCGGATATTTTGACTTTGTAGGCGAAGTAGTGGCAAGCTTAAAGGTTATTGACAGCGTTATAATAGCTGTTGACAGCATTGGCGGAGTTGAAGTAGGTGCAGAGAAGGCTTGGGATCTTATTGTTGAAGGCAAGAAGGCAGGCATATTCTTTGTAAATAAGCTTGATAGAGAAAATGCAAGCTTCTCAAAGGTTGTTGAGCAGCTGAGAGAGGTTTTTGGAAATAAAGTAGTTCCTTTTACACTTCCAATAGGTGTGGAAGCAAACTTCAAGGGTATAGTTGACATGATAGATATGAAAGCAAAGATAAGAGAAGGAAATAAGACTGTTGAAGGTGATATCCCTGCTGACCTCAAAGACGAGGTTGAGGAATATAGGAATATGATAATAGAAGCAGCAGCGCAGACTGACGAAGGACTTATGGAGAAGTTCTTTGGTGGAGAAGAGCTGACAAAGGAAGAAATAGTAAAAGGCTTAAGGCTTGGAGTTATTAATGGAGATGTTGTACCGGTACTTTGCGGTGCTGCATCTAAAAATATTGGAATAGATGTACTCATGGACATGGTTCTTAATTATATGCCATCTCCGATTGATGCAGCAGCTTCAGATGCAGTTAATATCAAGAGCAGTCAGAAGGTTAAGATAGCGGTAGATGTAAATGCACCTTTCAGCGCTCAGGTTTACAAGACAATTGCAGACCCCTTCGTTGGAAAGATATCCATGTTTAAGGTAATGTCGGGTAAAATGACGGCGGACATGGAAGTATACAACTCCAACAAGGAAAAAAGGGAAAAGATAAGCAATATGTTCCTTTTAAGAGGTAAAAAGCAGGTTGCTATGGATAAATTTGTAGCTGGAGAGATTGCCGCTGTAGCAAAACTTCAGTTTACTACGACTGGCGATACTTTGTGTGATGCCAATAATCCTGTGATGTTTGAGCTTACCAAATTTCCGGCACCAAGTATTTCAATGGCTATCGAACCTAAGTCAAAGGGTGATGAAGACAAGATAGGCCATGGTATTCAGAGGCTTGTTGAAGAAGATCCTACTTTAAAGGTTGAAAAGAATGTCGAGACAAAGCAAACACTGATTTCGGGAATGGGTGAACAGCATCTTGAAGTTGTTACTAAGAAGCTGCACAATAAATTTGGTGTAGAGGTAGTTCTAACAGATCCCAAGATACCATTCAGAGAAACCATAAGGAAATCGGCTAAAGCGGAAGGCAAGCATAAGAAACAGTCTGGAGGACACGGACAGTATGGGCACGTATGGGTTGAGTTCGAGCCTATTCTTGATGGAAGTGCTGATTTTGAATTTGTTGATAAGATAGTAGGCGGCGCAGTTCCGAGACAGTATATACCCGCCGTTGAAAAGGGACTCAGGGAATGCTTGGAGGAAGGTGTTCTGGCAGGTTACCCGGTTGTAAATCTAAGGTGTAAGCTTTACGATGGCTCCTTCCATCCTGTAGACTCAGCGGAAATGCCTTTCAAGATTGCTGCTGCTATGGCATATAAGAAGGGTGTCGCTGCAGCTGGCCCTGTACTTCTGGAGCCGATATATCATGTTGAAGTACTTGTTCCAGACGAGTATATGGGAGAGATAATAGGGGATTTGAACAAGAAGAGAGGTAGAATACTAGGAATGGAACCGGACGGAAAGCTTCAGAAGGTTTCAGCTGAAGCGCCGATGGCTGAAATGTTCAAATATGCCACAGACCTGAGATCCATGACACAAGCAAGGGGAAGCTTCTCGATGACCTTCTCGAGATATGAGGAAGTGCCTCCGCTGGCAGCTCAGAAGATAATAGATGCTGCTAATGCACTAAGGGAAAAAGATAAAGAATAATAATCAAACATGGCAAATTTTGGATTTGCCATGTTTTTTTTATAACGAGTAGGAGCATCTATTCCACCTTAATTTGTCATGCTCCGTCAACGAGTTTCATCAAAGGCTTCCTTAGTTGTTGGAATGTGTCAATAAAAGCCTTTGATATTGCGCATATTTAATTAAGTGATTCATAAACTATAAATATACAATTTAGCCTAATACGTTTTGCGCAAAAATTTATAGATTAAACACTATAAAGCAAAATTGCTTTATAGTGTTTAATCTATGTAGAGATAATATGCAGACTTTCTCTCCCATAGATTTTATAGCTCATACACCCAATAATAGGAGGAAGGTAAATGATCGAGAGGATGATTAGCGTCGGCAGCTATGTGACTCTGAATGATGTAAGAAGAATCGTTGATACAGTTAAGCAGATGGATGATAATGAGCAATTGGTGGTATCAATGAATAGTCAGGATTCGTACAAGGTGCAGAATATTTTCTCGGTACTTGAAAGGAATAACTTTGAATGGTCCACTAAAGGCGGACATGACGGCAGAGATTATTACATCGTAGCGAAGAAGAGAATATAAGTTGCGATAAGGAGGAGTACCATGGACCAAAATAATTATTATGGAGAACTCGAAGATAAACTTAACGATGCCAGCCTCTATGGAGAGTTTATAGCGACCTTCCACTATTGGGTAAGCTCCGAAGAACAGAAGAATAAGGTACAACACTTGCAATCTATAGGAAAGTCAAACGATATCAAGTATTAATTCAGCTTGTGGAACTGTAAGTATCTGTCTAAACTTTGCCTTCTGCGAAAGCAGAAGGCATTCTAATGAAATAATATTTTTGTTCCATACTTGAAATATTAATACATATTCTATTATAATATAAATAAAGGTCAAAGAAAGTCAAAGTCAGAAAGAGTGATGATATGTCAAGAATAAGTGATTTGATTGAAGCGTTTATAAGCGACATGATAGAACAGAGCGAGGGTGCAATCGAGATTAAGAGGAATGAGATGGCAAATCAGTTCGACTGCGCTCCATCTCAGATTAACTACGTGCTGATGACCAGGTTCACGACTGAAAGAGGATATTTCATAGAATCCCGCAGAGGAGGAGGCGGCTGCATAAAAATCACTCGTGCGGAGTTTGATGAGGATGATTACCTTTTGAATATGCTTTCTAAAAGCATAGGAGACAGCATCAACAAGGAAGGAGCTTTTGTCTTGGTGGAAGCTCTATATAAACAGAAGCTTATTGAACCTAAGATTGTAAACATTCTTAAAGCAGCAACTGATGACAGTACATTAGCCATGATTGAAAAGCCGCACAGGGATAAACTTCGGGCGGAGATTCTAAAAGCGGTCATTGTTGCAGCTCTTTTAAAATAAGATGAAGGTGGTAGATATTATTATGCTTTGCGATGAATGTGCGAAGAGACCGGCAACGGTACACATAACAAAAATTGAAAACGGAAAGAAATCAGATATTCATTTATGTGAGCAGTGCGCTATGCAGAAGAATCTACTAAGCTTGAGCACGAGCTTTTCAGTAAATGATCTGCTGGCAGGACTATTAAACTCAGGAGGAGTTTCGCCTAAAAAGGCAGATATGATAGAGGACACCAAGTGCGATGTCTGCGGTCTGTCATACGGCAAGTTCAGGGAAACAGGCAGGTTTGGCTGCGGCAATTGCTACAAGGTGTTTGGAGAGAGGCTCAACCCGCTTTTTAAGAAAGTGCACGGGAATACCAGCCACACCGGCAAGATACCGAATAGGGCCGGAGGAAGAATAAAAGTGCTGCGGGAGGTCGAGAAGCTTAAGCAGCAGTTGGATGAAGCCATTAAGAATGAAGAGTATGAAAAAGCTGCTTCTATAAGAGACAGAATAAGAGAAATCAATAGGGCAGAAAAGGGGGAGGCATGATGAAAGGCTGGATACAGGGCAATGGACCTCATAATGATATTATATTGACCAGCCGTATAAGGCTGGCAAGGAATATAGCAGATATGCCGTTTCCGTCTGGATTGGATGCTGATAGGTCGAAAGTGGTGATAGGGATGGTCAGAGATAGTCTGCTGAAGACTGAATCACCCTTAAAATTCAAGGATTATATAATGCAGGAGCTTGCACCTTTGGAAAGACAATTTCTTGTAGAGAGATATCTTATCAGCCCGGGACTTTCAAAGAACAGCACAAGCGGGGCGGCGCTTATCAGCAGTGATGGTGTGGTTAGTATAATGGTAAATGAAGAGGACCATATAAGAATACAGTCTATCCTTCCGGGACTTCAGATCAAGAAGTCATGGGAAATGGCCAGCAATATAGATGATGTATTGGAACAGAACCTTGAGTATGCTTACAATGAGGATTGGGGCTATCTCACAAGCTGCCCTACCAATGTTGGCACAGGCATGAGGGCATCTGTCATGGTGCATCTTCCAGCGCTGAACATCACCGGAAATATGAGCAAGATACTTCAGGCAGTGGCTCATATAGGTCTTACTATAAGAGGGCTTTATGGTGAAGGCACCGAAATTATGGGGAACATATTCCAGATTTCAAATCAGATAACCCTTGGAAGAGCAGAGGAAGAAATTGTTGAAAACCTTACTGCTGTGACAAAACAGATAATTGAGAAGGAAAAGGAAGCAAGGAAAATACTGCTTGAAAACAATAGAATTCAGATAGAGGATAAGATATGGCGCTCCTGGGGTATTATGAAAAATGCAAGAGTTCTCAATTCCCAGGAATGCATGAAGCTGCTTTCGGATGTAAGGCTGGGAGTGGATGTTGGCATAATTGAAAATATACCTGCGCAGCTATTGAATGAAATTATGATAGAAACTCAGACCGCAAGTGTACAAAAGCACAGCGGGAGGGAATTAAGCGCAGGTGAGAGAGATATAATAAGAGCAGAGATGGTTAGAAGCAAGTTAAATAGTTAATATTATGGGTATTCCTATAAGGGAGGTCTCGCGTTTCGGGTTTCGCGTTACGTGATTCAGGCTGAGACTTCGAAGCCTTGCTGGCATATTCGCAACTCGTAACTCGCAACTCGCAACATATAGGGCATGCCACATGAGTATAGAATAACTGTTAGTATCAGATGTAGTTAATGTAATGGAAGGTAATATTAGGAGGATAGATTATGGGAGTTTTTGATAAATTTACTGAGAGAGCCCAGAAGGTAATGGTATATTCTCAGGAAGAGGCAATTAGGTTGAATCATAGCTATATAGGCACTGAACACATACTCCTTGGCCTTGTCAAGGAGGGAGAGGGTATTGCAGCCCAAGTGCTCAAAGGCAAGGGTATTGCACTGGAAGCAGTCAGGCAGCAGGTTGAAGCTGTTATTGGCAAGGGGAAGCAGCAGGTTGAGCAGATTATGGGTTATACACCCAGAACCAAGACAGTTCTTGAACTGAGTGTAGATGAAGCTAGAACCCTTGGACACAATTATATCGGAACGGAACATCTTCTTTTGGCTTTGATTCGTGAGGGGGAAGGAATAGCTGCTCAGATACTTGTAGGAATGGGTCTGAACTTTGACAATGTCAGGAATGAAATAGTGGCATCCCTTGATGATGAAAGAACAAAAGGCAAATCCGGGGCAGCACCGGCCAAAGATGCCAAGACTCCCTCCTTGAATCAGTTCGGCAGAGACCTTACTGATATGGCCAAGGAAGGAAAGCTGGATCCAATTATCGGGAGAGAAAAAGAGATAGAGCGTGTGATTCAGATATTAAGCAGAAGGACCAAGAACAATCCTGCCCTTATAGGAGACCCTGGAGTAGGTAAGACAGCTATTGCGGAGGGTTTGGCCCAGAAAATTGTTGAGGGAAATATTCCTGAAATATTAAGGGGTAAAAGAGTTGTCACACTGGACCTCTCTTCAATGGTAGCGGGCTCCAAGTACAGAGGCGAATTTGAGGAAAGACTTAAGAATGTAATGAATGAAATTAGAGAATCAAAGAATGTTATACTTTTTATAGATGAAATGCATACCATTATCGGAGCAGGTGGAGCAGAAGGTGCAATAGATGCATCAAACATATTGAAACCGGCTCTGGCAAGAGGAGAAATACAGGCTATAGGAGCAACAACTCTTGACGAGTATCGCAAGCATATAGAAAAGGACCCTGCCCTGGAAAGACGTTTTCAGCCTGTGACTGTGGGTGAGCCTTCTAAAGAGGAAGCCATCCTCATACTATCAGGTTTGAGGGATAAGTATGAAGCACATCACAAGGTGAAGATAACCGATGAGGCTATAAAAGCTGCAGTAGACCTGTCGGATAGATATATTGCAGACAGGTTTCTCCCAGATAAGGCGATAGACTTGATAGATGAAGCTGCTTCTAAAGTGAAGATAAAGACCTTTACTGCCCCTCCGGATGTCAAGAAGCTTGAGGAGGAGCTTGCGGCTATGGAAAAAGAGAAGTCGGAAGCAATAAGCCTTCAGGATTATGAGAGGGCGGCCCAGGTAAGGGATAATATTCAGAGCATAAAACAGCAGCTGGAGGATGGCAAAAAGAACTGGACGGATAAGACTAGTTCAAAGGATTCAGTTGTAACTGAAGAGGATATTGCAGCTATTGTATCCAGTTGGACCGGAATTCCGGTAACAAAGCTGGCGGAAGAGGAATCCAGGAGACTTCTTAATTTGGAAGCAATACTTCATAACAGGCTTATAGGACAGGAGGAAGCTGTCCAGGCGGTCTCAAAGGCAATAAAAAGGGCAAGAGTAGGACTCAAAGATCCAAAGAGGCCTGTTGGCTCGTTTATATTCCTCGGGCCGACCGGAGTCGGTAAGACAGAGCTTTCCAAGGCCTTGGCAGAAGCATTATTCGGTGATGAGAATTCGGTTATCAGAATAGATATGTCAGAGTATATGGAGAAACATACTGTATCAAAGCTTATTGGCTCGCCTCCGGGTTATGTGGGCTATGAGGAAGGCGGCCAGCTGACCGAAAAGGTAAGGAGAAAGCCGTACTCGGTAATACTCCTTGATGAGATAGAAAAGGCACACCCGGATGTATTCAACGTACTCCTGCAGATACTTGACGATGGAAGACTGACTGATGGAAAAGGAAGAACAGTTGACTTTAAGAATACTGTTGTAATTATGACTTCAAATGTCGGAATAAGTACAATAAAGAAGCAAGCTGTGCTTGGATTCGCTACATCAACCAATGAGAGGGAGGATGCCTATGAAAAGATGAAGGGCAATATCATGGAAGAGCTTAAGAGAACCTTCAGACCGGAATTCCTGAACAGGGTTGATGATATTATCGTATTCCATCAATTGGAGGAAGAACATCTCAAGCAGATTGTAGAGTTGATGCTTAAGTCGCTGCTTGGGAGAATAAAGGAAATGAATATCAACGTTGAGGTGACGGATAAAGCAAAGTCGCTATTGGCGGAAAAGGGCTATGATCAAGCGTATGGAGCAAGACCGCTGCGCCGAGCTATACAAAAGATGCTGGAGGATCAGCTCTCGGAGGAAATGCTCAAAGGTGATATAAAGCCTGGCTCTGATGTCTTGATAGACGCGAAGGATGATAAGCTGGTTTTCAATAATAAATAAGCGAATCTCCTGCAAGCAATAATGCTTGCAGGAGATTATTTTTTTGAAAGCTTATAAGTGTTTATAATATTCTTAAATATAGTATAATAGAAATAAGTTTTAGTGAAAAAAAGTGCGAATGTTTGGGAATGATTGTATATAGGGTTTACAAAATATGTGAAACATCCGATATGATTATTGAGGGTAAACGCGTCTGATTTCATATATGCTTTTGATATGAGGTGTTGAAATGGCGAAAGTTAGGACGAAATTTGTATGCAATGAATGTGGGAGCGAGTCCCCCAAGTGGATGGGGAAATGCCCGGAGTGCGGGCAGTGGAATACCCTTGTTGAAGAGGTTGAGCAGAAGGAATCCCAAGCCCAGCAGCGGCTTATAGGTGCTTTATCAAAGCCGGAATCGCTAATGGATATCTCGGATAATGTTCAGGAGCGGGTGAGTACAGGCAACTCTGAGCTGGACAGAGTAATGGGCGGCGGTATTGTGAAGGGCTCTCTAATACTTGTTGGCGGGGACCCCGGAATAGGAAAATCAACACTGCTGCTTCAAGTATCAAACAATATCGGGATTAAAGGTCGGAAAGTACTTTATATATCAGGTGAGGAATCAGCTGCTCAAATTAAGCTCAGGGCTTCCAGAATGGACATAAGATCGGAGAATATCTTTCTAGTATCTGAGAACAACACCGAGAATGTTGATGTTTATGTAAATGATATGAAGCCTGATATTTTGATTGTGGACTCAATACAGACAATGTACAATCCAGCGATATCATCAGCTCCGGGCAGCGTAAGCCAAGTAAGGGAAGCAACCCTGGGACTCATGAAAATAGCAAAGCAGGACGGCATAGCTACTTTTATAGCGGGACACGTGACAAAACAGGGAGCAATCGCAGGCCCCAGGGTATTGGAGCATATGGTGGACACAGTTCTTTACTTTGAGGGAGAAACCCATATGTCATACAGGGTGCTCCGAGCTGTAAAGAATAGATTTGGCTCCACTAATGAAATTGGTATTTTCGAAATGGGAGACAAAGGTCTTACAGAGGTGATCAACCCTTCTGAAATGCTTCTTTCCGGAAGAATGAAAGGAGCGTCAGGCTCCTGCGTTATTTCCGCAATGGAGGGTACAAGGGCTATGCTGGTAGAGGTGCAAGCGCTTCTAAGCCACACAAGCTTCGGAGTACCTAGAAGAAACGCTACCGGTGTTGATTACAACAGGGTCATGCTTCTGATGGCAGTACTTGAGAAAAGAGTTGGTATGCAGCTTGGCAGCAGCGATTCATATGTAAATGTTGTAGGCGGAATCAAGCTCAATGAGCCTGCATCCGACCTGGGGATAATAGCTGCAATAACCTCCAGCTTCAGGGACAAGGAAATTGATGAAGGCACCGTAATAATAGGCGAAGTTGGACTTGCCGGCGAGATAAGAGCAGTGAACTTCATGGAGAAGCGGGTTAATGAAGCGGCAAAGCTTGGTTTTAAAAGGTGCATCATACCCAGAAATAATCTTGGCAGGCTAAATGATAAATCAGGCATAGAGGTCATTGGGGTATCAAATGTGAATGAAATGCTTGACACTATATTGGGAGGAAAAGCAAATGAGGGACGAAGTAAGTAGAGATGACGGCCTTCAGGGCTGTCTCAGGATGATTGCTCCCGGCACCTCATTGAGGGAGGGCTTGGAAAGTGTTCTGAAGGCAAAAACAGGGGGACTTATAGTATTTAGTGACAGCAAAGAGGTTATGGCTCTTGTAGATGGTGGCTTTCATATCAATTCGGATTTTTCTCAGGCATATTTATACGAGCTGGCAAAGATGGACGGCGCAATTATACTTAGTCGGGATTCAAAGAAAATATTATATGCAAATACGCAGCTTATACCTGACCCCTCCATACCGTCCTCTGAAACAGGTATAAGGCATAGGACCGCAGAAAGAGTCGCAAGGCAGACAGGAGAGCTTGTTATCTCAATTTCCCAGAGAAGAAATATTATAACCCTTTATAAAGGATATCAGAAATATGTGCTTAAAGACTTGAGCATAATATTATCCAAAGCAAACCAAGCTTTGCAGACTTTAACCAAATACAAGTCGGTACTGGACAGGACATTGGTGAACTTGGGGTCTTTGGAGTTCGACGATATTGCGACTGTTCTGGATGTGGCTCTGGCTGTGCAAAAAATTGAAATTGTGACTAGAATAGTAACTGAGGTTGAAACATACATACATGAGCTGGGAAGCGAAGGCAGACTTGTAAGTATGCAGCTGGATGAATTGGTGTCAGGTCTTAAGGAAGAAGAGATACTTCTTATAAGGGATTACCTGCCAAATGAAGAAACAAAGAACTACAAGGAAGTAATAAGGACATTGAGGAACCAGTCCTCTGAGGATCTTCTGGAACTGCCGTCTGTAGCTAAAATCCTTGGCTTGGGAAACAATATGAACACCTTGGATTTACCGATATCAACCAGGGGCTACAGGATTTTGAGCAAAATCCCAAGACTGACGCTTAACATAATTGAAAATCTGGTAGCGGAATTTGGAAAGCTGCAAAGAATTCTGGGGGCTTCCATAGAAGAGCTGGATGATGTTGAGGGTATAGGAGAAGTCAGAGCAAGGATGATTAAAGATAGTCTCAAACGAGTATATGAACAGATACAGACTGAAAGACACATTTAAAAAAACCCTGTATAATGGCTTAAAGCCTTGTACAGGGTTTCGTTACGTTTTAGAACAAGTTGTAAATACCAAGAGTATGCATTTTTTCATATTCCTTTATAAGTACATCGTACATGCTGACGTCCAACACATTACATAAGGCTGCAATATAAAAAAGATTGTTACCCAGCTCTTTTTCAATAACTTCCCTGCAGTTGGCGCATAGGTTACCCGTCAAATGAGTATCCATATAATTCTTCAAATCCTGATATTCTACTTCTTCACCGCAACACTGTTTCTTTGAATTGATTTCAATACACCCGCAGGAGGTTACCGCCTTTACTACAGCTCTGTTAACTCTTGACTGTGACTCCTGGTACTTAGTCAGCACATCAAGAATGCTTTTATGGCGTATTAAGAGCTCTCCAACACTGTCCTGGAAGTGATCGTAAAGCAAATCTTTCATTATGTATCACTCCTATATAAAAGTAAACATAAAATATAGTATGGATCTTTAGTAAAACTGATTTATCCATAAGCAATTTCAACAACATTGTTCTATATTCATTATAAATATAAGGAATTCCAATGTCAATTTATAATTGCAATGTGGACATTCTATTAGTCATAGAAAATTATGGTAATTATGATTGGAGGCAGGCTGATGTTTAATATTGGAGATAAGGTTGTTTATCCCCGCCATGGGGCAGGTGTTATAGAGGGCATAGAGGAGAAGGAAGTGCTAGGGGAGAAATGCAAGTATTACGTTATAAGAATAGCATTGGGAGATATGAGGGTCATGGTGCCACTAGATAAGATGGAAGCTCATGGCATTAGGTATATAACAACAAAGGGCAAAATTGACGATATATATAGTATACTGTCAGGTGAAACAAGCTATATGTGCAAGAATTGGAGCAAAAGGTACAGAGGAAATGAGACAAAGATAAGAGAGGGAGATATTTTCGGGATTTCTGAGATTGTAAAAAATCTTACAGTCATAGACCGTGAAAAGAAGCTTTCCACAGGGGAAAAGCGGATGCTTGAGAGCGCCAGACAACTTCTGGTAAGTGAGCTCATGCTGATTTTGGATGAACCCTTTGATAAAGTGGAGGAAATTATGCAAGGAATGATAAAATAGTGACATAAAAAGGCAAGATACTAATATAATTATATATTTGGTATAAAATAAGCGGTAATTGTTATTTTTTAATATCTAGAAATTTGATATAATATAATTGGTTTTAAATTGCTTAAAAAGTATCAAACTGGATATACTTATAAAAGGAGGTGAACTTATTGATAAGGAAAGTTTTTGTTTGGGTGTTAATGATTTTGGGGGTTGTTCTAGGCTCGGAAATGTCGTATCTTCTTACGAAATATTTCGGGGTAACACAGATTTTTGGCTATGATGTTTCAGGTACAAATTCTTATATTTTGTTTTTATTTAGCGGGGCTATTGGTGGAATAATATTTTATTTAATATCTTCTTGGCTTATTAATTTAGGTAAGGAGTCTACCACAAAAGTTGAGAGAATGCTTCAAAGGGTTCCTACCAGCGAAATACTGGTTGGAGCAGTGGGTCTTATAACAGGTCTAATTATAGCTTATCTTATAAGCAGTGGTCCTATAAAACTGATACCTTTTGCATGGTTAGGAACGCTATTGTCGATAATGATATATCTGCTCCTGGGATATTTGGGAGTGAGCATAGCGTCCAAAAAGAGGGAGGATCTAATAGGATTATTACTTCCTTGGAAGAAATTAGGGCAGAAGGATAAGGATAGGCTTACTGCAAAAACAGAAAGTGTTGTACAGCCAAAAATTCTCGATACTAGTGTTATCATAGATGGAAGAATCGCAGACATATGTAAAACCGGGTTTGTTGAAGGCCCACTCATAATACCTGCATTTGTTCTGGAGGAGCTCAGGCACATTGCTGACTCATCCGATGCATTGAAAAGAAACAGGGGACGCAGAGGTCTGGATATATTGAACAAGATCCAGAACGAACTGGCAATCAACGTTGAAATCGTTGAAAAGGATTTTGATGAGCTTTCCGAGGTTGACACCAAGCTTTTGAAGCTGGCACAGTTCATGAGCGGGAAGGTAATTACCAACGACTATAATTTGAATAAGGTGGCAGAGTTCCAAAGGGTGCCGGTTCTGAATATCAATGAGCTGGCAAACGCAGTCAAGCCTGTTGTACTGCCGGGTGAAGAGATGGTAGTGCAGGTTATCAAGGATGGCAAGGAATTTGGCCAAGGGGTTGCTTACCTGGATGACGGAACAATGATAGTTGTTGACGGCGGGAAGCGTTTCATTGGAGAGACTATTGAGGTTGTAGTGACCAGTGTTCTTCAAACTGCAGCCGGCAGAATGATATTTGTAAAACCAAAAACAGCTGTAGATAAGGTATCGTAGGTTTTATACCCTAAGCAAATTCATTTTTGCTTAGGGTATATTTTTCAGAGATTTGGAGGTCGGGCTATGAATACTGCAATTATACTTGCGGCGGGCAAGGGTGCCAGAATGAATGCGGGGATGAACAAGCAATTTATACATATAAAGGGCAGGCCGCTGTTGGCACACACCCTGGAGGCCTTTCAGAGCTGCAAAGCAATAGACAGCATAATACTTGTTGCGGGTAAGGACGAGCTGCAGCTTTGCAAGGAGCAGATAATTGATGCCTTCGGGTTTGACAAGGTGGACAAGCTGGTCGAGGGAGGCAGTGAGCGGCAGCAGTCGGTTTATAACGGCATATTGCAGCTGGACGATGAATGTGAAGTTGTGGTTATTCAGGATGGAGCAAGGCCTATAGTACCGGACGGCATCATAGAAAGGTGTATAGAAGGTGCAAAGGCTTATGGGGCTGTGTCCGCCGGCATGCCCGCAAAAGAGACCATAAAAATACTAGATGCAGAAGGTTTTGTAGAATGCACTCCGGACCGGGGGAAGGTATGGATAACCCAGACACCACAAGCCTTTCGTCCGGACATAATCAAGAAAGCACATGCAAGTGCAGGCAATGAAGGAATATCAGGTACTGATGATGCATTTCTGGTTGAACGTATGGGGATAAAAGTCAAGATGATAGAGAGTACATATGAGAATATTAAGGTAACAACACCTGAGGACATTATTATTGCTGAAACAATAATGAACAAAAATTTTCAATAGGGAGGAATATGCAGATATTTGTAGAATAATATCGATAAATAGTGTACGGTGAACTTGCACTGTTACAGCATCAAAAAGACAGATAAGGAACTTGGATTGTATATAAAAGGAAAGCTATAGAAAACAAGAAGTAAATGGCATGTATGTGGGGTAAAATACCTGTATGCATGCCATAAAAATATGAGGTGATATGATGTTGAAGTATAGGGTTGGAAACGGCTATGATGTGCATAGGCTGGCGGAGGGTAGGAAGCTGATGCTTGGCGGGGTTGAAATCCCCTACGAGAAAGGCCTGCTGGGGCATTCAGATGCGGATGTGCTTGTTCACTCAATCATGGATGCACTGTTGGGAGCCTGCGGCGAATCTGATATAGGAAAGCATTTCCCGGATAGTGATGCAGCCTACAAAGGAGTATCAAGTCTTGTTTTGCTGGGAAAGGTGAAAGATATTCTTTGCTCCAAGGGTTATACCATAGGGAATATCGACAGCATTATTGTGGCAGAAAGACCAAAGCTTGCGCCGCATATTGATGAAATGAAGAAAAGAATAGCAGATATACTGCAGCTTGAGATAGATTGCATAGGTATCAAAGCGACAACCACCGAAGGGTTGGGGTTTGCCGGAAAAGGCGAAGGGATTGCTGCTTATGCAGTAGCGAACATATTCAAGGGCTAAAATGGCGATAAGCGGCGCAATACTGCGTTGTGCTGCGGCATTTCGCCTTGCACGCCTTGTCTTGCTTGCTTCTAGCCATTTTATATAGGTATAGTGTTCAAGGGGGGGGAAGAATGTTTACGTTTAAAAGGAAGAGAAGCGGGAATATATATACATTCATTTCAATTATCTTGATACTTATCATTGTGTATGTGTTCAGAATGATATCTCCTCAAAAGGAAGTCGTATATTCCGATATAATTCAGTATAATAATATAAGGTATGTTTATATGGAGACTATAAAAAGTGCACCCCTCTTGTTTACAAGGAAGAGAACCGCCAACGAGACGGGATATATCATACTTGCACGAAGGGGTATCAGCATTCAAGAGGAGCTATATATATATGAGGGATATCTGAAATATAGGCGGTATGTGGTTCTGAAAGAATAGTGCCAAGGGGATTTCTCAAAATGTATGGTTAGCAGAAAAATAAGTATTGACATAGTATCTATTAACAATAATAATATATATAATCGAAAGTCTAATACAAAATATGAAAAAGATGCTTTTTCATACATATACAATTTAATATTTGATGCGTGGATCGGGAGGAGTAAATCAGAAAGGCTTACAGAGAGGAACCTTCAGCGGTTGAGAGGGGTTTTAGGATACTTGGGATTGAATTGCACCCGTGAGCACCGAAGAGGAAACTGTTTTTATATATGCGTAGTATTCTTCGGCGGGTTACCGTTAGATGATTGAATGTCCAAGAAGAGTGGAACCGCGGAATTGCCCGCCTCTTTATGAGGTGGGCTTGTTTATTTTGACATGAGCCACGTGCCAGACTACATAAGGAATGCTTAATATTAATTTAGGAAGGTGTTAGAAATGAAGCTATACAACACAATGACAAGAAAAAAAGAAGAATTTGTATCTATTGTACCTGGTGAAGTAAGGATGTACTCATGCGGGCCAACAGTTTACAACTATGCTCATATAGGAAATATGAGGGCTTATGTGTTTATGGATATACTCAGAAGAGTTCTCAAACACAACGGATACAAGCTTAAGGGCGTTATGAATATAACAGATGTGGGGCATTTGGTTTCAGATGCTGATGAGGGCGAGGACAAATTGGTCAAAACTGCTAAGGAGCAGAAGAAAACACCATTGGAGATAGCTGACTACTATACAGATATATTCATGAAGGATCTTAAGGCATTAAATATTAAGACCCCGGAAATAGTTCCCAAGGCAACCGAGCATATATCTGAAATGCTGGCATTTGTAGAGGGGCTTATGGATAAAGGCTATGCATACGAAACAAGTGATGGAATATATTTTGACATTACTAAATTTGAGGGCTATGGCAAGCTATCCAAGCTTGATCTTGAAGGACAGCAGGCCGGTGCCAGAGTTGACGTAAATGATGAAAAACGCCATCCGGCAGATTTTGCTCTTTGGAAGAAAGCACCAAAGGAACATATAATGCAATGGCCCAGCCCATGGGGAATGGGGTATCCGGGTTGGCATATCGAGTGTTCTGCCATGGGGAGAAAATACTTAGGGGATGTGTTTGACATTCATACCGGGGGTGTGGACCATATTCCGGTACACCATGAAAATGAGATTGCACAATCTGAGGCATTGCTTGGTAAGCCTGCTGTAAACTATTGGGCTCATGGGGAATTCCTTCTTGTTGATAATGGAAAGATGTCAAAGAGTCTTGGCAACACATACACAATAGCTGATTTAAAGGCTAAAGGCTTTAATCCGCTGGCATACAGATATTTCTGCCTCAATGCGGTCTACAGGAACAAGCTCAACTTTACCTGGGATGGACTGCAGTCTGCTCAAACAGCACTGGATCGTTTGTATGAGGGTGCCTTAGCTCATAAGAATGGAACTGATGAAGTTGACCCAGGTACTATTCAAATATTCAAACAGGAGTTTGAGGAAGCAATAAATGATGATCTTAATGCACCAAGGGCATTGAGCACAGTATGGAGTATTATCAGAAATCCTAAGAAATCAAAGGCGCTATTCCAGCTATTGGTTGAAATGGATGAAATTCTTGGGCTTGATATTGATAAGGTTGAAAAAAAGGAAGAATCGGCAGAACCAATATCTGATGAAATTAAAAAGCTCATAGAGGAAAGGCAGAGGGCAAGAAAAGAAAAAAACTGGGCTCTTTCCGACAAGATAAGGGATGACCTTAAGGCACAGGGCATAATACTTGAAGATGCTCCCGAGGGAGTAAAGTGGAAAAGGGTATAAAGCTAATGCAAAGGATGAGAAGTTATGTCTGATGTACTTTTAATGGTTGTTACAGGTTTGCTTGTCATAAACTTGATTATTTTGATAATCATAATGAATACAGGCTCGGCGGGTAAGCTTATCAAGCTTGAGACCCGCTTTGAAGCCATGGACAAAAATATAGACAAACTGGATAGGACAATAAAGGATGAAATGCTCCGAAATAGAGAAGAGCTGGCGGGCACCAATAAGAACTTTAATGGGATGATATCCTCGCAGATGTCAGAGATATCAAGCCTGCAGCGGAATCAGCTGGATATATTCTCCAAACAGCTTACAAATCTCACCCAGACAAATGAACATAAGCTAGACAAGATGAGAGAGACGATAGAGGAGAGATTGAGGCATCTACAGGAGGATAACAGCAAGAAGCTTGACCAGATGAGATCAACTGTAGATGAGAAACTGAGCGCCACATTGGAGCAGAGGCTTGGTGAATCCTTCAAACTGGTAAGCGAAAGACTGGAAATGGTTCATAAGGGCTTAGGGGAGATGCAGACCTTAGCTTCAGGGGTAGGAGACCTCAAAAGGGTGCTTACCAATGTGAAGACAAGAGGAACTTGGGGGGAAATTCAGCTTGGCAACATACTCGAGCAGATTCTGACCAACGAGCAATACTCGAAAAATGTGGCTACAAAGAAGAATTCCAGTGAAAGAGTCGAATTTGCTGTAAAGCTTCCCGGCAGGGACGAGAAGAATGGGGAAGTAGTATGGCTGCCAATAGACTCAAAGTTTCCTCAAGAGGATTACCAAAGGCTTATGGATGCACAGGAACAAGGAAATCCTACCTTGGCGGAGGAATCAGCGAAAGCAATGGAGATTAAAATCAAAAGCTTTGCCAAGGATATAAGGGATAAATACATAGATCCTCCAAGCACAACTGACTTCGCAATAATGTTCTTACCCACAGAGGGTCTTTATGCGGAGGTGCTTAGGAGACCGGGACTGTGTGACTGCCTGCAGAGGGAGTATAGAATAATAGTAGCCGGTCCTACTAATCTGATAGCGCTGCTTAACAGTCTGCAGATGGGCTTTAGGACCCTGGCGATAGAAAAGCGTTCCAGCGAGGTATGGACCCTTTTGGGAGCAGTTAAAACCGAGTTCGGCAGGTTCGGTGATATTTTGGACAAGACGCAGAAGAAGCTGCAGGAAGCAAGCAATACCATAGAAGATGCAGCAAGAAAGTCGCGAAGCATAGGAAGAAAGCTAAAGAATGTGCAGGAATTATCTATGGATGATTCTGCCATACTATTGGAGGATGTTGATGATACAGGCTCCTCGCAGATAGCTGCCTCGATAGAAGAATAGCAGGACGAATTTGAATATATGGTAGGTATGACATGGAAAATGATTACTTAGATAAAAACTACAGAAAGCTGCTGGAGGAGCTTCATCAACTGATGATGGACAACGGCAAGCTTCTGATATCTGACGTGAAGATGCTGAACCCCCTTGTACTCGCATATGTAGGGGATTCGGTCTATGATACTTTTGTCAGGACACTGCTTGTGTCAGGAGGATATGGGCAGGTTAAAAAGCTACACAAAATGTCCATAGAGTTCGTTAAGGCAAAAGCCCAAGCGGAAACTCTGGCAAAGATTACAGAGATGCTGACAGCTGATGAACAAGATATTGTGCGCAGGGGAAGGAATACAAAGTCTTCCACCATACCCAAGAATGCTGATCTTACCGACTATAGATATGCCACAGGCTTTGAAGCGCTGATAGGCTTTTTGTACCTTACAGGCCAGGTTGACAGGCTTATGGAGGTAATAAAAATGGTAGTAGAGGTTAAGATGAAGTTGCAGCAGTAGAAATCTCTGGACATGGCAGTCAGCTAACGGTTAAAATGGTATAAATAGGGGATTTCTATCAAAAAAGTTGCAAAGGTGGGAATAGGGTCGATGAAGGTTACGATTATTCAACATACTCCGGAGCCGGAAAAGCTCATAGCGTCTGCGGCAAAGCTCTGCTATTCTGCGGTAGGGGTAGAGAACATAATGGACGGCTTGGATGATGCAAAGATTGACAAGTTTTTGAATATGCTGATGGATTTAGGCCATGAGAGTCCTATTGAACATGTGGTATTTACCTTTGGGGTAGAAGGAGTAAGCAGAGTGCTGACTCACCAGCTTGTCAGGCATAGGATTGGATGTTCTTATTCCCAGCAGTCTCAGAGGTATGTCAAGCTTGAACAGTTTGAATATATAATACCTCATGAAATAGAAAAAATACCTGCAGCAAAGGAAAAATTCATAGCAGTCATGGAAGAAGACCAGAGGGTATATAATGAGCTTGTGGAGCTTCTCATGGAGGAGCATTTCAAAAGATATGCAGCCGAAGGTAAAACCGAGAAGCAGGCCAGGAGCATGGCTGAAAAGGCAGCAATTGAAGATGCACGCTATGTGTTCCCTAATGCCTGTGAGACAAAGATTGTTTTTACAATGTCAGCCAGGGCTTTGATGAACTTCTTCAAACAGAGATGCTGCAACAGAGCACAGTGGGAAATCAGGGAGATGGCTGAGGACATGCTGAGACAGTTGAAGGGCGTGGCGCCTATACTATTCAAAAATGCCGGACCTGGCTGTGTTGCCTCGGGGTGCCCCGAAGGAACCATGAGCTGCGGTAAAATGCACGAGGTGAGGAATAAATATTTAAACCTCTAAATAAATTGTTTTCAAAAAAATGTAGATAATAAAGAAATAACTATTATATTGGGTATTCCATAAAAGATCGGTTACGAGTTACGAGTTACGAGTTACGAGTGTTTAAGTAATGCTTCGAAGAATTACTTAAATCGCGAAACGCGAAACGCGAAACCCGGAACGGAAATATTTGACAAAAGGATGAGGATTATGGCATTTAATAAAAACCCAAGAGGACCAAAGACATCTAGATTTTCAAAGCCGTCCAGACCAGGAAAACCTGGGAAATTCGTAAAGAGGGATGAAGGTGGAGCTGGCAAAGAAGAAGGAAGATATTCCAAAGGCCCAGCAGCAGGACGAAGTTCAGAAAAACCTTATGACAAAGGGAGAACCTTTGAAAAAGGAAGACCTTATGATAAAGCAAAGCCCTTTGAAAAGGGAAGACCTTATGAAAAGGATGCAGCCGGCAGGGGAAGCAGACTGAAGGAACAGTATAGTCCCGATCAGAGAGAAGAAAGTATTGATGAGGACAACATCAATCTGATTGAAGGAAGAAATTCAGTAATTGAAGCACTTAAATCCGGCAGGGAAATTGAAAAGATTTTTGTACAAAAGGGTGCCGGAGAAGGCTCAATAAGGCAGATTATAGCTATTGCCAGAGAGAAAAAGATACTCGTTAAGGAAGTTGACAAGGCTAAGCTTGATGGTCTTTCAAGAACTAGGAATCATCAGGGAGTCATAGCTTCAGCAGCTTTGTACAAGTACTATGAAATTGATGATATACTGAACGCTGCTAAAGAAAAGGGAGAGGATCCTTTCATCGTAATACTGGACGAAATTACTGACAACAACAATCTTGGTTCAGTACTCCGTACAGCCGATGCAGCAGGAGTTCATGGCATAATAATACCCAAGAGAAGGGCAGTAGGACTTACCCCGGTGGTGGCAAAAATTTCTGCAGGTGCCATAGAATATGTGCCAGTAGCAAAAGTCACCAATATAAGCCAGACTATGGAATATTTGAAAAAACAAGGTCTTTGGATTGTAGGTGCTGAAATGGGTTCAACAACATATCATAGTAAGGATATGACAGGTCCCATGGCACTGGTAATTGGCAGCGAAGGTGAGGGACTCGGCCGTTTGATAAAGGAAAACTGCGATTTCCTTGTAAGTATTCCCATGAAAGGCAAGATTTCATCTTTGAATGCAGCTGTTTCTGCCGCTATAATAATGTTTGAGATTCAAAAACAGCGGATGACTAAGAAAGCATAATATGTGCGTTCAACTTTTCGCAGAGGGTGGGTAAGAATTGAAGGAGTATCTGATAGTAGACGGATATAATGTTATCAACGGATGGGACGAGCTTAAGGCAGAAAGTGTTCACTCGCTGGAAGTATCACGGCAGAAGCTATTGGATATAATGTCGGACTATCAAGGTTATAGAGATATAATTGTCATAGTCGTGTTTGATGCCCATTATGTAAAGAACAGCATGGAAAAGCACGAAATGTATAATAGTATAGAGGTTGTCTACACCAAGGAGTTCGAAAGTGCTGACAACTACATAGAACGCTATATTGCCGGACTTTGCAGAGAAGACTATATAACGGTAGCCACCTCAGACTGGGTGGAGCAGATAATGGTGCTCGGACTGGGAGCAGTAAGACTCCCGGTACGAGAGCTAATATTGGATGTTGCTGCAATGAAGAAAGCTATGAATGAGAAGTTTATTAACAAGCTGGAAAATAAAAGGAATCTTCTTGAAAACAGTATAAATCCAAAAATCCGCAGCGCCCTAGAGAAATGGCGGCGTGAGGACACCGAAACTTGACTAAGCCCATATATGTATGTATAATAATATTATGGTTTTCTATGTCAAATACTTGGAGGCGATAGAGTGGAAGCTAATGCAGAAAAAAGATTCGTTGAAAGCTATGATACCATGCTTGATGAAGAAATTGTACTTAGTGCCAGAGAAGGTAATTTGACATCCCTCGAGTACATAATCAACAAGTACAAAAACTTTGTCAGAGCAAAGGCCAGATCGTACTTTCTAATCGGCGCTGACAAGGAAGATATAGTACAAGAGGGTATGATAGGCTTATATAAGGCAATCAGGGACTTCAGGAACGATAAGCTGTCTTCCTTCAGAGCTTTTGCAGAGCTATGCATCACCAGGCAGATAATTACAGCAATAAAGACTGCCACCAGACAGAAACATATTCCGCTCAATTCATACGTTTCACTTAATAAGCCAATTTATGACGAAGAATCAGACAGAACACTTCTAGATATACTCACAGCCAGTAAGATTACAGATCCGGAAGAGCTTATAATCAGCAGGGAAGAGCTAGCATCAATCGAAGCCAAGATAGGTGAGATACTAAGTGACCTCGAACTTGAGGTACTTATGTCATATCTTCAAGGGAAATCCTATCAGGAGATTGCATGTGACTTGGACAGGCATGTGAAATCCATCGACAATGCTCTCCAGAGAGTAAAAAGGAAGCTTGAAAAGTATCTGGAAATCAAAGATATATAAAAAAGCAAGAAGAATCTCGAAGAGATTCTTTTTTATCTATTGCAGGGCGCTTTAAATGAAACATACATAAACAAGCACCATAAGGTGAAAAATACGAGAAGATGTAAAAATTGAACCAGATATTCCAATAAATTTGACATAGCACAAGGCTCCAACTATATTGACAAAATCAATGATAAACATTATAATATCATATTGTATGGAGAGGTTCCCGAGCGGCCAAAGGGGGCAGACTGTAAATCTGTTGTCTCAGACTTCGATGGTTCGAATCCATCTCTCTCCACCATTTGCGGGCATAGTTCAGTGGTAGAATACCAGCTTCCCAAGCTGGCTATGCGGGTCCGATTCCCGTTGCCCGCTCCAATTTTAATATGCTCACGTAGCTCAGCAGGTAGAGCACTTCCTTGGTAAGGAAGAGGTTCGGCGGTTCGAGCCCGCTCGTGAGCTCCATCTTATAAAAGACACACACGGGTGAGTTTGCTGGACTCTACGGAGATATTATTAAGCGACCAACTGGTCGCTAATGAATATCCCGAATATATAAGTGATTTAGAGGGATGTATAGAGAGTTACAGACTAGCTATACATTTAACTCACAATTTTGAAACTTGGAGGAGGAGAAGTAAAAATGGCAAAGGCAAAATACGAAAGGACCAAGCCCCATGTAAACATAGGGACAATAGGTCACGTTGACCACGGCAAGACAACACTTACAGCAGCAATAACAACAGTACTTTCAAAGTTCGGCGGTGCAACAGCTACAAAGTATGATGAAATAGACAAGGCACCGGAAGAAAAGGAAAGAGGAATAACAATAAACACAGCTCACGTTGAGTATGAAACAAAGAACAGGCATTATGCACATGTTGACTGCCCAGGCCACGCTGACTATGTAAAGAACATGATAACAGGAGCAGCACAGATGGATGGAGCTATCCTTGTTGTATCAGCAGCAGACGGTCCAATGCCGCAGACAAGAGAGCACATACTGTTGTCAAGACAGGTAGGAGTACCCTACATAGTAGTATTCCTAAACAAGGTTGACATGGTAGACGATGCAGAACTTATAGAGCTTGTAGAAATGGAAGTTAGAGAACTTCTTAGCGAATATGAATTTGATGGCGACGCTACACCAATAGTACCGGGATCAGCATTAAAAGCACTTGAGTGCGGCTGCGGAAGTGAAGAGTGTGAATGGTGCAAAGGAATACACCAGCTTATGGATGCAGTAGACAGCTTTATCCCAACACCAGAAAGACAGACAGATAAGCCATTCCTTATGCCTGTAGAGGATGTATTCTCCATAACAGGAAGAGGAACAGTTGCAACAGGAAGAGTTGAAAGAGGAGTAGTAAAGGTATCAGACACAGTAGAGATAGTAGGACTTGCAGAAGCTCCAAAGTCAACAGTAGTAACAGGCGTAGAAATGTTCAGAAAGCTTCTTGATCAGGCACAAGCAGGAGACAACATAGGAGTGCTGTTAAGAGGTGTACAGAGAGCAGACATAGAAAGAGGCCAGGTACTTGCAAAACCTGGATCAATAAAGCCACACACACATTTCAAAGCGCAAGTATACGTGCTGACAAAAGAAGAAGGCGGAAGACACACACCATTCTTCAATGGTTACAGACCACAGTTCTATTTCAGAACAACAGACGTAACCGGAGTAATAGATCTTCCAGCAGGAGTAGAAATGTGCATGCCTGG